>ERZ1106944.3-NODE-3-length-254489-cov-14.541154_pt1 | contig 254489 bp, 252 predicted proteins | sample MGYA00403672_ERZ1106944 | MGnify/ENA primary metagenome ERZ1106944 (study PRJEB35170, sample SAMEA104062454) | human gut metagenome | biome: human gut; feature: human-associated habitat; material: faeces | place: Denmark | collected 2012-10-16 ...
CAAACCTCACCGTCATGCGGCTCTTTTTCTGTCTTCACCCTTCCCGCTGCTCCCGCGCAGCGGAAAGGATGAACAATGAAAATCCCTAAAACCCCTATCGCGTTCGATTACGACCTCTGGACTACGGAGGACGGCAAGTGCATGGTGCGCGTGAAACGAACCGGCGAAGTTTCCGAGGTTGACCGCAAGGTTATGAGAATCCTTCGCGCAGAGGAAAAGCGGATCAGACGCTCGTATGGCTCTGACAACACCTCTGAGGATGAGGACGGCGCAGAGAAAATTTCTGATACCGTGCTGTCCCTTGACGCTATGCCGGAGGACGATGTGAAGTCCGCTGCATGGCTGGCAGACTCCCGCGACTGCATGGAGGAACTGATCACCGCCCTCAAAGAGAAGGAGCTTCTTTCCATTCTGACCGAGAAGCAGCGCGAATTGTATCTTGCGATGACCCGTGAAGGACTGACTCTTCGAGAGTTTGCCCGAAGGAAAGGCATCGGCATCAGAGCTGCATTTGACCTCAAAGCAGCGGTGCAGAAAAAATTTCAAAGAATTTTTTGAGCGGTACTCAACAAACGGCAAAAAGATGTCCGTTGTAAAGTGAAAGGGTCAATCAGACCACTTCACTGCTCCTTGAAAACTGAATAGTTCAGTGCTGCGGATCTTTCCGCTTCTGCGAAGCAACACAGCTTCCGACGCCAAGACCTCCCGAAAGGGCGTGAGCGACCTCCGGAGAGCTATAACAGTCGTGTGGTGCGGCTGCTTGCGACGATGCAGATGCCGGGTATAATGATACTTCCGTCTTTTCTTTGAATGGGCGGCTCGGAGCGTTCCTCGGAGGGGTGAGAGTCCCATGATACCGATTGACCATTGGTAGTCCGCAGCATTCCCGGAACTGCAAAGTTCTTCTGGCAGGGGCGCGAGCTGCAAATATGCCGGACAATGAAACAAACCCAAAAGAAACTTACTATATAGTTTCAGGATGAAAACTATGTGGCAGGGTATCTTCACAAGATGCTCTGCCATATCCTTTTGTCCTGAATATTTTCACGAAACAGGAGGTGCTTAGAATATGATGGGCATTGAAACAATGAAAAGCGTCAGCCCGAAAACGGTTGACCGTAGCACACTCGTTCAAAGAAGCAGCATCCGGCTTGATCCTGCGGCACCGCAAGAAGTCAGACTGAGGGAGTTCATCAAGCAGATCAGAAATCCCTATTGTTATCTGGACGGGAAAACTGTGGTGAAGATCAGCTTCGCCGAGACGGACACGACAATGGAAGATTGTCTGGAACACTATCTGAGAGGTCTTTGATTTATGAACAGTCTGAATCTTTTCGCCCGGTTCTATGGACAAGCGATTGAGCCTGTGGTATAATTTAATCGGTCAAAAAAAGAAGAATACGGATTAAGCCGCTTGCCTTGATGGTCATGTGGCGTTTTCGTGTTCCTCTTCATAAGAGTTGAAGCAAGCCTTCGTCTTTCTGATTTGATGTACCACACCAAACAGAAAAACGGAGGTTATTTTTATGCCAGACAAGGTTTACCGCACGGCGATCTACTGCCGTCTGTCCCGTGAGGATGGAGACAAAGTAGAAAGCAACTCCATCGCCAGCCAGAGAGCCATCTGCGAGGACTATATCGCAAGACATGAGGATTTGGAGCTTGTCTGTGAGCCGTTTGTGGATGACGGTTACAGCGGCGTTTCCTTCAATCGTCCTCAGTTCAAAAAGCTGGAAGAGGCAATCCGCAAGGGTGCGCTTGACTGCATTGTGGTCAAGGATCTCAGCCGCTTCTCAAGAAACTACATCGACGGCGGACGTTACATTGAGAAGATATTCCCGCAGCTCGGCATACGCTTCATCGCAATCAATGATGCGTATGACAGTCTGACCGGTGATCCGCAGTCCGACTCCTTTGTTATCCCGTTCAAAAACCTGATTAACGATTCTTACTGCAAGGACATCTCCATGAAAATCCGAAGCAGTCTGGAAGTCAAGCAGAAGAGCGGTGAGTTTGTCGGCTCGTTCGCGCCTTACGGCTACATGAAATCGCCGGAGAACAAAAACCAGCTCATCGTGGATGAAGCGGTCAGCGAATATGTGCAGATGATCTTTTCCATGTACAAGGACGGCTTCTCCATTGGGCGCATTGCAAAGCGTCTGAACCAGATGGGCGTCCTGTCCCCAATGGAATACAAGCATTCCGCCGGTGTGAAGTTTGATACCGTCTTCAAAACCGGCGATACCGCAAAATGGACATACAAAGCCATCCAGCGTATTCTCACCAACGAGGTTTATATCGGCGTTCTGGCTCAGGGCAAGCGCGGCACTCCCAACTACAAAGTCCGCGTCGTGAAAAGCAAGGATGAATCCGAATGGGTCAAGGTTGAAAATGCGCATGAAGCTCTTGTCTCCTACGAGGACTTCATGGCGGTCAAGGTCATGATGCAGAGAGATATGCGCTGTTCACCCGATCAGGACGAGGCGCATCTGTTTTCCGGCTTCCTGTTCTGCGGAGACTGTCAGCAGCCAATGATCCGCAAGACCGTCCCGTCGAAGACAAAAAAGTATATCTACTACGTCTGCTCCACCAATAAGCACAGCCGGACGTGCAGCCCGCACAGCATCGCCGCAAAAGAGGTTGAAGAGAAGGTCTTCCGTGCTATTCATGACCAGATCGAGCTTGTCATCAATCTGGAACACGCGCTTGCGATGATAGAGCGGCTTCCGTCTCAGAGCCGTAAGGCTTTCAATTACGAAGCCCAGGTTGCAAAAATCGAGGAAGAGATTGAGCGGTATCAAAAGCTCAAGCTGGGGCTTTACGAGAACTTCATCGGCGGCGTCATTGATAAATCGGAATACTTTGAGTTCCGCAACAGCTACACCAAAACCATTGAGAACAAGCAGGACGCGCTTCTGCGGGTCAAAAAAGAAATGAAGCAGACGGTGACAACCGGCACAACCGAACGAAACTGGGTAACGCTTTTCAAGCAGTATGAAAACGTCGAAGAGCTGAACCGCCGTGTGCTGATGTCCCTTGTTGACCGCATTCTGATTCACGAAAACCATGCAATCGAAATCGTCTTCAAATACAGGGACGAATACCAGCAGACGCTTGAATACGTTCTCGGCTATGCCGATGAACTGGATATTGCCGTATAAAGGAGGGATGAGCAAATGGCAAGAAAAAGCAGAAAGCAAATTGCAGTCGAAGAGCCGGTTATCGAATCTGTCTCTTCCGAGGTCTTCTCAACAGCCATCTATGCCCGTCTTTCCGTTGAAAACAGCGGCAAGTCTGAAAAGGTGGATGTCATCGCAAATCAGATTGAGATTTGCAAGTCCTACATTGCAGAGCGTCCCTACCTGAATCTGATAGATACCTATGTGGACAACGGACGAACGGGTACGGTTTTTGATAGACCGGAGTTCAACCGTCTGATGAACGACATCCGCACCGGCAGGATCAAGTGCCTTGTGGTTCGTGATCTCAGCCGGTTCGGGCGTGACTACATCGAGGCAGGAACCTATCTGGAACGGGTCTTTCCGCAGATCGGGCTTCGGTTTATCGCCATCAAAGAGAACTACGACAACTTTGATACGGACGGCTCCGGCGAAAGCCTCATCATCCCTCTGCAAAACATGATCAACACACTCTACTCGAAGGACATCTCCCGCAAGGTTTCTACCGCGCTCAAGGCACAGATGGAAAGCGGAGAGTTCAAGAAGCGCAATCTCCCGTATGGTTATCGCTGGGATGAAGAACACAGCAATATGGTCTTCGATGAGGAAGCCGCACCGATTGTCCGGAAGATTTTCCAATGGAAGATTGAAGGGCTGTCCCTTCCTGCGATTGCAGACCGGCTTGATGCAATGAACGCGCCCAATCCGGAGTTTCAGAAGTATCAGGTCGGCGTCCGCACAGGCAATGCTACGGCAAAGAAGATTTGGAACAAGTCTTCACTGACTACCATTCTGGATAATCCCCATTACGTCGGAGATACCGTTCTCGGACGGACGCTGAACGCCATCTACAAGGGCGTCAAGAATCAGCATATCGACCGCGAGGAATGGATTGTTTTTCCCAATACTCACGAGGCGATTATCTCTCGTGAGGACTTCCAAAAGGTACAAGAGCTGCGCGACGCTGCTGCAAGGACAAGGATTGAGAAGATGGAGCGCACGGAGAAAATCCGTGCTACACTGATCAATCTCTTTGAAGACAAAATCATCTGTGCAGATTGCGGCAGGAAACTCTATTTCCATCGAAAACGCGTTGACAAGCGTAAGGACGGCGCATGGTACGCCTTCTATGAGTGCAGCTCATCCGTCAAGCGCGGCAATCTCTGTACGCCGCACTATACGCGGCAGGATAAACTCGAAGCCGATGTGCTTGCAGCGATCCAGCTTCAAGTCAAGGCGGCTCTCAATTACGACAAGCTGCTTGCCAAACTGAGAAACAGCGAAGGTGAACGCAGCATCCGCGATCAACAGAATGCGCTCATTACAAGCCTGAATCTGAAACTCAGCGGCATCTCCAAGAAACGCACCCGGCTCTATGAGGACTTCACGGAAGGCATTCTCGATGAAGAGGAATACACCTTTGCCAAGAAAGCCTACGATGAGCAGTATGCCGACCTTTCCCGGCGGTTGGATGAAGCGGTTCAGCGGAAAGTAAAATTTGCCGAGGCAATGTCCGAGGACAACAAGTGGCTCACGCTGATGAAATCCGTCAGCGGTACTACGATGCTCTCTCAGGAGTTGGTTGACGAGTCCGTAGAGCTTGTGAAAGTCCATGAGGACGGATCAATCGAGCTGGTCATGAAATACGGCGATATTTATGCTCTGACCGTTCAGAGTATCAAGGAAGTACAGGAGGCGATGTAAATGAGCAAGGAATACAACATCGGCATCTACATCCGCCTCTCAATGGCTGATGAAGATACCGGCTATGGCAGCAAGGCGGAAAGTGACAGCATCGGCAACCAGCGTATGCTCATCAACCGCTTTCTTGACAATCATCCGGAGCTGTCTCACTGTCAGCGGTCTGAGTTTGCGGATGACGGTTATACCGGCACGAATTTTCACCGTCCTCAGTTCACGCAGCTGATGGAGAAGGTCAAGCGCGGCGAGATTAACCTGATCTGCGTCAAGGACTTTTCCCGCTTTTCTCGTGACTACATTGAAACGGGAAATTATCTGGAATGCACCTTCCCGTTCATGGGCGTCCGCTTTATTTCCATCAACGACGGCTATGACAGTGACGATTACAAAGGCACAACGGGAGGTCTGGAAGTAGTTATGCGCAGCATCATCTATGCGGCATACAGCAAAGACCTCTCCGTAAAGACCACATCGGCAAAAATCCAGATGATGAAGCAGGGTAAGTATGTCGGTGGCTACGCTCCATACGGCTACGTCCTGCATCCCACCATTCGGAACAAACTTGCCGTAGACCCGGAGGCGGCTGATGTGATCCGCCGTATTTTCCGCGAGGCTCTGGAAGGCAGCAACACCTCTCAGATCGCCCGCAGCCTGAATGATGACGGCATTCCGACGCCGGGGCAATACTTCAAGAGCAAGCATCCCGACAAGAAGAAGTTCAGTAACATGAGCGAGAAAATCAGTTGGGAAACCGTGATGGTCTACAACATTCTCAAGAACCTTGTTTACACCGGAACACTGGTCAGCCGCAAAATGAAGTCCTGTGGTGTCGGCTCAAAAAAGCGTGTTGTCAATGAGCCGATCATCGTAGAAGGTACGCATGAAGCGATTATCAGCAAGGAAGACTTTGAGCTTGCTCAGAAGGTCATTCGAGGCGGAGGACGGAATCCCACACGCAAGCAGCATGACTATCCGCTCAAGGGACTCGTCCGCTGTGGTAACTGTAAACGTGCTATGACACGCCGAAAGAACAAGGCTGGCATTCGGTACTTCCAGTGCATTCACTCGGTCAACAGCGGAAACACAGGCTGTCCAGTTGGCAGGAGCTTTCCGGAAATGGATATTGAGAAGGTTGTCTTCCATGCCATTGCTCAGTTTCTCGCTTTGGCACAGAAGGAAGCAGTTCAGAACCGCGAAGTCGGTGATCTTCGGAAATCTGCTATCAAGGAATGTGCTGATAAAATCCGCACTCTGCAAAAGCAGAATGAGCAGAACAAGGCGTCGAAGCTGAGGCTTTACGAGAAGTATGCCGCCGGGAGCATCACGAAGGAGGCATACATTCAGCAGAAGGCGGCAGCGGATGTGAAGATTGCTGAAAACGATGAAGCAATCCAGCGCAGTCACGAACGGATGAAGGAGCTTGACTCCGAGACCTCCTGTTCGGATGAAACGCTGGATGCTGTCTGCGATCAGTACGCCGACTGCAAGGTTCTGACCTATGAGCTGACCCACGCATTCATTTCTGCGGTCTACATTTACGATCTTGACAACATAGAAATCGTCTGGAAGTTCAAGGACTTCCTCACTACATCAGAAGGAGAATCCAAATGAAAGTATTTCTTTATATCCGCGTTGCCTGTGCAGATCAGCTTGCGGCAGCAAGCCAGCGTGAAGAGCTGGAACGCTATGCGAAGGATAGAGGTTATGAGGTGGCTGCTGCTGTGGCGGCAGACGGCATCTCCGGCGTCCATACGGAAGGCATCATGAACTTCTTGCTGAACGAAGCCAAATGTCAAGGCATCGGCACGATCCTCGCCCGCGACACCTCGCGGATCAGCCGGGACACTTCCTCTTTCATGAGATTTGAGCGAAAGTTCCGGGAGAACGGCATCCGGTTTGAGTATCTGTCCAAGCCTGACAACGAGCTTCCAGTCACTCCAATGATGGAGGCGTTTGAGACGGCGTATAAGAAACGTCGCACAAAGAACGGCAAAAGAGCATAGAGAAAACGCAAGCCGTTCACGGGTGGTTGTCCACCTATGAACGGCTTGTAAATTCTCAAAATTTTTTTAGTCCCTACTTGACACAAGAAGATTTATCCCGCTTAGGCAGAAACTACATTCTGACCGGCCAGTACACGGAAATCTACTTTCCCAGCAAAGGCGTCCGCTATATCGCTGTCAATGACAATGTGGACACCATCAACGGAGAGAATGAGCTTGCCCCATTCCTCAACATTCTGAATGAAATGCACGCCCGCCAGACCAGCAAAAAGGTAAAGGCGGCCATGCGGACACGGTTCGCAAATGGCGCACACTATGGAGCCTATGCTCCGCTTGGCTATGTCAAAGACCCAGATAAGAAAGGCCATCTTCTGATTGACCCGGAAACAAGGTGGATTATCGAAAAGATTTTTGACCTTGCCGTTCATGGCCGGGGAGCCGCCAGCATTACACGGATTTTGGTCGAAGAAAAAGTACCTACTCCCGGCTGGCTGAATTTCCAGAGATACGGCACTTTCGCAAATATCTATGCCGGAGCGCCGGAGGAAAAAGCCTATGCGTGGACGATAGCGCAGGTGAAAAGTATTCTGAAAGAGGAAACCTATATCGGACACAGCGTCCACAATAAGCAGACCAACATTTCATTCAAAAACAAGAAGAAAGTACGCAAGCCAAAAGAGGAATGGTATCGTGTGGAGAACACCCACGAAGCGATTATTTCCGAAGATGTGTTCCGTCAAGTACAGGAGCAGATTTGCAACAGGCGCAGACGGCAGAAGAACGGCACAACACAGATATTTTCCGGGCTGGTAAAATGTGCGGACTGCGGCTGGTCGCTGGCCTATGGTATGAACAGCCAGAACAAAAATCCCTATGCCCACTACCATTGTAGCAAGTACGGGCAAGGATTGCACCAGTGTTCCATGCACTATATCCGCTATGATGTGCTTTACGCCTATGTCCTTTCCCGTCTGCAATACTGGTCTGTGCTGGCACAGCAGGATGGGGACAAACTTCTGAAACGGCTACTTAACGCCAGCGACAAGGAACGCAATACTGCAAGGAAGCGGCAGACAGCCGAACTGAAAAAGGCGGAAAAGCGCAAAGCAGAAGTAGACACCCTGTTTGCAAAAATGTATGAGGACTGGTCTGCCGGACGCATTACAGAATACAATTTCAATATGCTGTCCGAAAAGTATCAGGGCGAACAGCGAGAATTGGACGTAAAAATTGAACGGCTTCACGAAGCGATGGAGACCGCCGCCCAGACAGCGGTTGACGCTGAAAAGTGGATAGGTCTGATGAAACAGTATGTCAATCCCACAGAATTGACGGCTGAACTTCTGAATACGCTGATTGAAAAAATCCTTGTCCATGAAGCGGTCAAAAGTGAGGACGGAAGCCGGGAACAGGAAGTGGAAATCTTCTACCGCTTTATCGGCAAAATCGAATGACACATCTTGAGATACCCAACAATATCTTTAACTAAGGGAAACGGGACAAGGCTATCCGGAAGTCGAGAAGCTGATCCAGCTCAGCGACCTGCTGGGGATTTCTCTGGATGAACTGATGAAGGAAACCCGGCAACAGCCGGCGTCTTTTAAACCGCTGGAAGAAGAAGAACAGGCTTGGATGGAAGAAACCCGTTCCACGGTCACGCTGCCGGACGATATCCATGAAGAGGATTCCCTGATCGGACGCTTCGCCTACACCACAGACCGCGACACGGTAGAACGCTATCTGGATCTCAACCAGCGCTTTTCCCGCTGGATCAGCGTCGGCGTCGGTTTTATCCTGTGCGGAGTCATGCCGGTAATCGCGATTGACAATGATCTGGGCGTGGCGATCATGATGTTCTTTATCGCGATCGGCGTCGGGCTGCTGGTCAAAAACGGAATGGATTATCAGGAGATCGAAAAGATCGAAAAGCAGAACTTCCATTTAAGCGGGGAGCTAATCTGCGATCTTCAGGCGGATTACGAGCGGTATCAGAAAACGTTCACGCGAAAAATTGTGGTAGGCGTTTCGTTGATCATCTTCGGCGTCAGTCTGATGCTCATGCTGAACGGCCTGTATGGCGAATATGACGTCAACTGCGTTGTTTTGTTTCCCTTCATCGCAATCAGCGTCGGCAATTTCATCGACGCCGGCATGACCTCCGGAGCTTATCGCAAACTGTTAAATATCAAAGATTAATTCTCATTCTTCAACAGGAAGCGCGGCTTCCTTTTTTATTTTCAAGCCCTGCCTGACTAAAAGAACGCTGATAAAAAAAAGCGGTCGTTTGAGAAAGGTTCTTACTCGAAATTGGGCAAAGAAAACGTCAGGCAGGATAAAGCTTCATTTAACGCTTTATCCTGCCTGCTTCTTTGTATGGATATTCTATGTCTACCCGAAACCGAGTAAGAACCTGAGAAAACCGCTCTTTTTCATTCTTTTTTAATTTGACTATTCGGATATCCGGCCGGGATCCTGATATTCCTCTGGCCCCTCGCTTAAGCCTCAGCCGATACCCCGGTCAATAAATCCTGCATCGAACTCTCATACAGACAATACTGCCGGCGGCCGCGGCGTTTTGCGGCGTACAGCGCCTGATCGGCATGATGGAACAACGTCAGATAATCCAGTCCGTCCTGCGGAAAACAGGCGACGCCCATACTGACCGTAATATCATAGCCCTGATAGCTGCCATTGAGCGCCTGAAAGATCCGTTCAATCATCTGTTCCAGATGATCCTTGTATTCCATAAAGATCAGAAACTCATCTCCGCCGATCCGGGCAGAAATATCCGATTTGCGCACATTCGCCTGTATCCGGCGGGCGATGTTGGCCAGCACCTGATCACCGAACAGGTGGCCGTATTCATCATTCGCGCTCTTGAAAAAGTCGATATCGAAGACCAGCAGCGCAAAATTCTGACTCGCATGGCCCCCGGTGTTCAAGATCGTATCCAGTGCCCGCTTCGCGTAAGCCCGGTTGTACAACCCCGTCAGGGAATCAATTTTTGCCATCTGCTTCAGCTGATCCAGTTCTATCTGTTCATCATGCACATCAATGAATTTACCGATCACCCCGGTGAGCTCTGAAGATTCCTCCATCACCCATAATGGCCGCGCAACAACCTTAAACCACCGTGAAACACCCTTAATGTTTAACGGATAAGTGCCGCTGAGAATGGGATTCTCCGGCTCTGCCGTGCGAATCTTTGTCAGGAAATCATTAAAATCTGCGCTGTCGAACAAATTGAGAATCTGCGAATCCTTCAGCGGATGCATGATCACTTCGTTGATGCCCAACTGGGCTGAACCCCATTCGGAGATGCTTAACAAATCGGAGTGGAAATTATATTCAAATTGAATTTCCTTGGACATCGAAGCAAAGAACTGATATTTCGTCCGTTCCTGTTCCAGCAATGCCAGAGTTCGGTTGGAGGCATTGCCGCTTTGAATCAGGTTCCGCGCCATATCCTGCAGCTCAATCCGGGAGGCGCCGGAAAGCGAGCGAATTTTCAGTTCCTTCTTTAATGTCGGGCCGGCTTCCTTCAGACATTCAAGCAACAAAGGATTAAAGGTGCCGCATTCCCCGTTGAAAATCATCTGCATCGCTTCTTCATGCGTATAAGCCGCTTTGTATACACGGACGCTGACCAGAGCGTCGTAGACATCCGCCAGGGAAACAACCTGAGCAGAAATCGGAATTTCTTCCCCCTTCAGTCCGTCCGGATAACCGCGGCCGTCATACCGTTCATGATGCCACCGGCAAATATCCCGGGCCACCTGCACAAGCTTTTCCGTTTCAAAATAGTGAATTTTTTCCAGCATTTCCGCGCCGATCGCACTGTGGGTTTTAATCACAGCGTATTCCTGAGGCGTCAGTTTCCCCGGTTTGTTCAGAATTGACTCGGGAATTGAAATTTTCCCGATGTCGTGCAATGCGGAAGCATTGGAGATCATCGCAATCTGTTCCGTGGTAAGGTTGTAGCGGTCCGTCATCCGACACAGCTGTTTCAGCAGTGCTTCCGTAATGACGCGGATATGCATGACGTGCAGTCCGCTTTCGCCATTTCGAAACTCGACGATATGACTTAATATTTCAACCATCACCAGGTTGTTTTTTTCTTTTTCCAGCAGCTGCTCAGTAACCATGTTTTCCAGATACTTCTGTTTGGCATACAGCATTATTGTATTCTTCACACGCCGCTTGACCGTTTTCTCGTCAAACGGCCGGCTGATATATTCCGCCGCGCCCAGATCGTAGGCATGATCAATATAAGCGGAGGAGGTTTCCGCAGAAATCATAATCACCGGGATATGATCAATATACCCGGCCTTATTCATGGAAGCCAGCACCTCGAAGCCATCCATCATCGGCATCACGATGTCTAACAAGACCAATGAAATTTCATTGTATTGCTGACTCATGATCGTGACGGCTTCCAATCCGTTCGCCGCTTCCAACAACTCGTAATCCTGCGCCAGCATATCGGCCAGCAGCGACCGGTTGATATCAGAATCATCAACGATCAATACTTTATCGCGAGCTTTCATCATTATTCATTCTTTCCCAGCAGCGCTTCAATCCCCATCGTCAGTTCCGCGTAGGCAGCCTTCGCTTTTTCAAACAGCGGTCCGATCTGATCATTCGCCTGCTGCGGACGCAGAACCTCTGTTAATTCGCTGATCACCTTGGCCTGGGACGTCAGGCTTAAATTCAGCAGCACTCCCTTCAGAGTATGCGCCGCACGGAAGGCCGTCCCATAGTCTTCCTTTTCCAGCGCCGTTTTCAGTTGTTCAAACGAGTTGTCCCGCAAAAGCATACCCAGAAATTTTATCACCCGTTCGTCCGTTCCCATCCGCCGAGTAATATCCGCGTAATCGCCGCCGAGCTGAGTATAGCATTGTTCGACAGTCATCATGAGATGATTTCCTCCTTCTTTTTTGAAGCTTCCACGTTTCACCGCTCATCACAACGGTCAAAACGCCCGGCCCCAGCGTGCCGGATCTTGGAAAACATGCTGGAATCTGCCTTGGAATCAGAGCCTCTTCTGATCAAGACCATCGTTGTTTTCCTCTGTATTTGTTAATAAACCGGCCTGTTTCCATGCGGCCGGCGGGTTATAAAAACATTGTTATTATACCATTGTTGGAGCGGCGTACACAACGGGCACAGTCGGCCAGAATTGGTAAAAACGGCGCAAAAAAAGCAGCGCTGAATTCGGCGCTGCTTCCTTGCGTTTAAAAAGTGCTTATTTCGTAGCCGGTGTCAGGCCTTCAAACGAATAGGTCGCTTCCAGAACGATTTCCGCGTTGTCCGTCGTATATGGGGCAAACTTGGAATCTGTGAACTGGCCCATGCCGCCGACATTGTAGATCTTGCTCATGTCGTAGCCTAAGGAATTCATCAGCTTCATCATCTGGGCGACACGTCCGCCGGACTGGCACATTAAGAAGATTGTCTTATCCTTCGGGAACATGGCTTCTAACAGTGCTGCGGATTCTTCATACGTAGCGACTGGTTCTTCCAGCGTTCCGCCATACAGCTGCGGCTTGCCTTCCGTGCCTGCGGCTTCGTCAAAAATCAGCGCAAAGTACGGAATAACTTCAAAGTTTCTCAGATGCTTTTTCGCATAGTCGTTGTAATCGCGCAGGTCGATGTACAGAACATCGTCGCGGTTCAGGTATTCCGTCAGATTGTCAACGTTGATGCTGGAGCAGCCGGTAGCCCAGACTTCCGCGGTGCAGGCTTCATCCGCCGCATCCTTGGAAGGCTTGTAGGTCTTCGTCGTATCGCGTGGTTCAGGCAGCGGTGCCGGAGCAGCCGTCGTTGGTTCAGCCGCGTCCGGAGTTGCGCATGGCGGGCATTCCTGCGGTGCGGAAGCGCAGCCGGCCAGAAGCAGAACAGACAGAGCGATCGCAAATAACTTTTTCATTGGATTTTTCCTCTTTCCCTTTTTTATTCAGCGCTGAAATAATCGTCAGTGCCGTGATATTCCATCAGCGCGTTCAGCATTCTGATGATGTTGTTGGATGAAACCGAAGACCCGGTGAACGTATCCAGCGTCAGCCCTTCGCGGCCTTCGCCGGCAGTGTAATCTTCCGCTGCGATATCGTCGACCGTGCTCAGCGTCTTAATGTAAGCATAGTCCTTGTCGATGAAATACGGGATGTATTCCGCCTTGAACATGTCGTAAGTCGCTCCCGCCGGGGTCGGATTGCTGTCGCCCCAGAAACCCGCCGTGTACTTATCGGCGCTGTCGCGGTCAAACGACAGGAAACGAACCTGCGCGTCGTCCAGCTTCTTGCTTTCCGGCAATGTCAGTTCAACATACGCTGTCATCCAGTAATTGACATCCGCCGAGCGGCAGGTGCAGGACAAATACGTGATCTGATACTTGATGTAATTTCTCGCCTTATACTTGAAATTGACGAAGGCATAGAAATCGGTTTCTTCACGCGGACCATTGATATGGCTGATCGGTACGACCGCAACGACGTTTGCCATCGAACCTTCGCCCATGTCGGCGCTTGTGTTCAGATACTCGTTAATGCTGTCAAGCGTGATTTCACCCTCCGCTGTGCATGGGGTGGATGAACCGCCCTCAGTTCCCTGAGTTGGCGTCTGCGTTCCGCTGCCGCTGTTGCCGCAAGCCGTTAACGTCAGCACCATCAGAGAGGACAGAAGAATTGCCCAAACTTTTTTCATGAATTCCCTCCTTGTTTTATAAACTCCCTGAAACAGTATTAAAGCGTCCTGACGATGTTCCCGGCACCGTGCACAGACGAAAAGCAGTCCTGGATGAACGCTGCTTTTTCACTTTGGATAATCACTGTGCGTAAGACACTTTAATATGTTATTATTATAACAACTCGGCCTGTGGAAAACAACTGGGGAAGTTGTTACATCCTTTCACAGAGCTCCGGTCAAGGAGGTTCAAATCTTGAATTTTTTTCAGAAATTACTTTCTTTTTCAATAATTTTCCTTTGTTTAAGCCTGTTTCCCGGGTGTCAGAAAGACGTTTCCGTTGAAAACGACGAAGAAAAAACTTTCACAAATTATTTTGACGTTTTAACGGACAGCGAGGGAAATCTCGTTCTTCCGCTCAATACGACAATCCAGCTGACCATGACGGATCCGAAAACGCTGGAGGAAGCGACGGCGATCGTCGAAGCTCAATTACCCCAATGGCACAAACTGGCAGACTCCCATCACAGCTATCTCGACGATCAGGGAAATCTGCTGCACAACGTTGCTTATATCAATGACCATCCCGGCGAAACGATTCCGATCGAACCTGAACTTGCCGCAATGCTCACAAGCGCAATCGAATTATCGCAGCTGAGCGACGGTTTGTTCCATCCCCTGCTGGGAGCGCTGAGCGAATTGTGGGAACCCAAATTCGCGCCGTTTCCCACCGAGAATACCGATCCGAATCCCGAAGCACTCAGCGCAATCGTCGGCTGTCTGCCTGAAGCTGGTAAACTGAGCGAAGTGATTCAGCTGGATTTTCAGGCGATGACTGTCCGCTTTGAACCGGGGGCGTGCTCAGGAGCGCTTGAAATCAGTCTGGGGGCGATGGCCAAGGGCTACATTCTCGATCAGCTGGCCGCCGCTCTGAAGCCGTTGAACACCCCCTTTCTGCTGGACGCCGGAAACAGTTCCATCATCGCCTGGTCACCGGAAGATGCGCCATACGCCTGGAAGATCGGCGTGCGCGATCCCTCCGGTCAGGCTTCGCTGCTCTATGCCTTCACCTTGCGTCAGGGCGTCGTTTCGACGTCAGCCGACGACCAGAATTATTTTCTGATCCAAAACGGCGATCAACAGATTCGCCGCCATCACATTCTCAATCCCCGCACCGGATACAGCGAAAACTGGCTGCGCAGCGTAACGTTGAGCGCCGCTGATCAGGCGGGAACGCTGGATGTTTTGAGTACTGTCCTTTATAATATAGAAGACCCCCTCCAGCGCCGCGCGATGATCCGCCGGTTTGAAGACAAAGCGCAGCTTGGCATTGATTATGCCTGGTGTGAGCAGGCCGAAGAGCACTTAAAGCTCACCGTCAGCGAAGGCATGGAACAACGCCGCCTGACGTCCCTTCCGCTTCCGGAAACTGTCGAATTTGAAATTCAACGAGGTGAATAAAATGAAATATAAAATTTTGCTTGCAGGACTCTGTCTTTTATGGATAAGCGGATGCGCAAAACCGCAAACGCCGCCCGTGCCGTCAGAGACGCCCACGCCCTCCGCACTGCCCGAAAAATCCAATCCGCAAAGTGCGCTGATGAGCGATTCGCCGATCAGCCCCACCAATTTGGACGACTATCTGTTTCTTGACGACGTGCTCTACTTTGACTTGCGTTCCCCAGCGCAGCTGGCTGAGGAAGGCTCTGTCGCCGGGTTTGTCAACATTCCGTTTTACGGCGTACTGGTTGATTATCAGCGCGAGGACAACGTCTTATATCGGATGACGAAAGTTCGGGATGACAACGGCAAGGTGATTGCGCAGATGGGTGACGTCGGCAGCTTCTTCCCTAATTATGAAGAATCGGAAAGTCTTGTCCGCGACCTGTTTCCTCAGGATCAGCCGATCGTCTTCATCTCCACCGCCGGGGTGGAAGCGGCGTACACGATCTGCCTGTTAGAGCAGCTGGGCTATGATGGATCGCAGCTGTATAATGCCGGCACGTTCTCCAACGGCATGGGCAATATCATTGCTTACAAGGATTATCCGGATGCGAAATATCATGTGCCGGGAACAAACGTCTATACTGTTGCCAGTCAGTTTGTCTGGAATGAATCGCTGACGCCGATCTTAGACGAGTAAGCTGGATAAATACCTTTTTGATAAAAAAGCATCAGGAACGCCGATGCTTTTTTATTCTTATAAAAATCCCATGATGCCTGGAAATCATGGGATTGAAATTGATTGATTTCAAAGAAAAAACACTAACGAGATACGTTTTCTACAAAAGCCTGAATATGCCGGGCGTCCAATCCGTAATAGTCAAGCAGAGCCGCAGGTGTTCCGCTGCGTCCAAAAACATCCTGCATTCCCAAACGATAATGCCGGCAAGGAAGTCCCAGCGGCGAAAGCACCTCGGCTACGGCGCTGCCCAACCCGCCGATGACGCTGTGCTCCTCAACCGTTACGATCACTTCATGTGACCTTGCGGTTTCGATAATCAACGCTTCATCTATCGGTTTAATCGTAGGCAGATTGATTACCGTCGGCGTGATCTCAGTCATCTTCAAGACAGCTTTCAGACTTTCCTGAACCATCAGTCCGCTGCAAAGAATTGCCGTCTTCACACCTTTTCTCAATACGATGCCCTTCCCATATTCAAATTGATAGCTGTCGTCGTAAACATCTTCGACCGCCAGCCTGCCCAGCCGCACATAACAAGGACCATCAAGATGATAAACAGCTTTGATCACAGCTTCGGTTTCACGGGCGTCGCAAGGCTGGAAAACCTTCATATTCGGCAAAGCACGCATCAAGGCCAGATCTTCAATCGCCTGATGCGAAGCGCCGTCTTCGCCGACACTGATGCCTGCATGCGTAGCGCAGATTTTTACATTCAGATTCGGATAACAAATACTGTTGCGAATTTGTTCAAAAGCCCTGCCTGCCGCAAACATGGCAAAACTGGAAGCATAGACAACCTTGCGGCTGGCCGCCAGACCGGCCGCGACCGACATCATGTTTCCTTCCGCAATGCCCATATTAAAATGCCGCTGAGGACACGCTTTCTTCGCCTCAATCGTCTTTGTCGATTTCGTTAAATCCGCATCCAGCACCACGATATCCTTTTTTTCAACAATCAGTTCTGCGAGCGCACGGCCATAAGCTTCCCGGGTTGCGGTATTCATTCTGTTTTACCTCCTAATTCCTGCATTGCCTGACTGTATTGCGCGGCATCAGGCGCGGTCCCATGCCAGGCCGCTTTCTTTTCCATAAACGAAACACCTTTGCCTTTTACAGTATGAGCGATAATGACCGTTGGTTTGCCTTTCAAGGTTTTCGCTTTGTCCAACGCTGTCAGAATTTCCGTCATGCAATGCCCGTTGATCTCCAGTGTATGAAATCCAAAAGCCGCAAACTTGGGTTGAAATGGTTCCGGACTGATGACTTCTTGAAGATCACCGTCAATCTGAAGATGGTTATAGTCTAAAATCACGCATAAATTATCCAGCTGATAATGCGCGGCAGCCATGCAGGCTTCCCAGACCTGACCTTCTTCCGATTCACCGTCACCGATCAGAACATAAATACGATGTTCGTTCTGATCCAGTTTATTCGCCAGCGCCATGCCCACAGCACAGGATATCCCCTGACCCAGCGAACCGGTCGACATATCCACCCCGGGTACATAGTTCATATTCGGATGTCCCTGCAATTTGGAATTCAAGGTGCGGAAACCATTTAATTCCGCATCATTAATCAATCCTTTTTCCGCCAGAACCGCATAAAGCAGCGGCGAAGCATGGCCCTTGCTCAGGACAAACCGGTCGCGGTCTATCGAATTCACATTCTGTTCGTTGATATCCATCACTTTGAAATACAGCGCAGTCAGAAGATCAGCGCTGCTCAGGCTGCCGCCCGGATGTCCGCTTTTTGCGAAATACACCTGCCTTACGATATTCTGACGAATATGTTTGGCATGATTGATTAACTCGTCCATAATTCCTCCTTTGAATTTAATAGTTTTTTGATCAGATACTGACTGACGCCATTTTCATTATGGGATAGCGTAACTTCATCAGCGCTTTGCTTTACCAGAGAATCACTGTTGCCCATCGCCACACTGTGTCCGCTGATTTCAAACATGGCGATATCGTTGAAATTATCGCCGATGCTCAAAACATCGCAAAGTTCGATCTTCAGCGCTCCGGCAATGCTTTTCAGCGCTTGCCCCTTGCTTGTTCCCGCCGCCGTTATCGTATACAACGAATCTTCCGACCGCTTAAAAGCAATCTTCGGACATTTTTCTGTTACTTCCCGGACCAGATTTTCAATAAGTGGATATCCCGCCGAATCCAGTGTCAATTTATAAATATCCCCATCCGCAAACACCGCGTTTTCTCTGACCTGTTTCAGTTTTAACCGTCCTGAAAATAAACCGCGGATTTCATTCAGCTTTTTTGAACTGGAAAAGCTGTAACCGCATTGCTGATCAAAAAAAGTAAACGGAATCCCTTCTTCCATCAGCCGCGTGAGGATCCACTCTGAATCCTTTTTTTGTAGGCTTTCACTTTGCAATAACCGATGGCGGCAATATAGATTGGCGCCGTTATCCGCAGCATAAGGAATTTCAATGCCCAGCTGATCGACATAATCCCTGGCAATCGCTTCATTCCTGCCGGTGGCCAAAGTAAAAAGAATATGCTTTTTTCGCAAAGCGTCCAGCACCGGAAGAATCTGACTGTCCAGCTGTTTCCTGTCGTTAAGAAGCGTACCGTCCAGATCACAGACAATCAATTTAATCATGGAACACTTCATCCAGCTGACGGCGCAGAAAACACGCGGCTTGCCGGCAAATTTCCGGATAATCAGGATTTTGCTCGGTATGCCAGAATTCGCCTGTGAACATCCGGACCCCAAGCTCTTTCAGTTTTCGCAGATCTTCCGGGTAGTTCGTATGTCCGGTCCCAAAAGGCACTTCCCGATAAACTCCCGGACGGGTCTCTTTCAGGTGCGCCGCAAACAAATGTCCTTTTCCTTTTTCAATATCCTTCCAGACGGGAACATGATACAGCAGGGAAGCATTGGTCAAATTTCCTATATCAGGATAGATTCCCAGATAAGGGCTGTCGATAAGCTGAACATAGTCCATAGCTTTTTCCACTGTATCCATAAACGGTGTTTCCATAGTTTCAAAGCCCAGGATTACGCCTTTTTTCGCCGCCATGCCGACCGCCGTGCACAGATTCCTGATAAATTCGCGGCGAGTTTGATCAGAGCCTTCCTCATAATAAACGTCATAGCCTGCCAGCTGGATCAGCCGGATACCCAGGTCGGAAGCAAGGTCGATTGCTTTTTCCATAATTTCCAGCGAACGCCGATGATCTTTTGGATTCAGCGAGCCTAACGGGTATTTGCGATGGCCTGACAAGCACATTGTAGAAATCGGAACACCGCACGCCTGCATCGTTTTGATCAACGCCTGACGCTCGCCTGGCGTCCAATCCAAACGGCTTAATTTCGCCTCTGTTTCATCAATGCTGATCTCAAGCCAGTCAAAACCAAAAGCCCGGCAGTTTTCCAGTTTTTCTTTCCAGGACAGATCTGCCGGCATACTCTTTTCGTACATTCCCAACAGATACGGTTTATTTCTGTCCATAGTAAGCTCCTGGTCCATGCTTGCGCAGATAATGTTTGTCAAGAAGCGTCTGCTGCATCGAAGAAACCTCGGAATTAATCAGCCGGGTTTTCCATGCCATCTCTGCCAGTTCTTCCAGAACCACTGCGTTATGAACAGCGTCGCCCGGACTTTCTCCCCAGGTAAACGGGCCATGGCTTTGAACAAGAACGCCCGGCATCTGTGCAGCGTCAAGCTGCTGCGTTTCAAAAGTTTCCACAATCACTTTTCCAGTATTCAGCTCATAATCCGAACGGATTTCCGCCTCGCTCATCAGACGGGTGCATGGAATCGGCCCATAGAAATAATCACCATGCGTTGTCCCCAGCGCGGGGATTGCTTTCCCCGCCTGACACCACGCCGTCGCATTCTGCGAATGAGTATGCACAACGCCGCCGATCGTTGTGAAGTGCCGATACAATTCAAGATGCGTCATCAGATCGCTGCTCGGTTTGTATCGGCCTTCGACCACCTTACCCTGCCAATCGCAGACGACCATATCCTCCGCCTGCATCGACTGATAGTCGACGCCGCTGGGTTTGATCACAATCAACCCGCGTTCTCTGTCAATGCCGCTGACGTTTCCCCAGGTAAAGGTAATCAGCTGATATTTCGGCAAAAGCAAATTTGCTTCATAAACTTCCTTTTTTAATTGTTCCAGCATTTCTTTTCTCCTATTCCACTACCTTATAGATTGCAGCTTCATTTTTTGTATGATTTGCGGAGAGGATATAGTCAATCCCCTCTTTATGAATCACTGCCACGTTTGCCGGACCAACGCCGTCTTCAACAGAAGTCACCTCATAGTTTCCATTCTGAAAGCGGATGACAAAGAGTTCTGCGTTCACCCGCCGGACGCCGCCTACAAAACAAGGTTTTCCATTTAATTGAGCGCCCACCAGCGTATGCGCAAAATCCACTTCTGTCGGATAGACAAAATCACATTCATAGCGTCCTTCTTTTAATTTATAAATTTTCATGGAATTTCCATGGAAAGGTTCAATGGTCATCATTTCTTCCAAGCCGTCGCCGTCGATATCGGCAAAGGCGATCTCGCCAACCTGACCCTCAAGAATCTTTTCAACCCGCCATTCTCCGTCAGGACTATCCGGCGGCAGCACCCGCAGCACACCCTGGTCGCTGGAAAAATAACCGCAGACACGCCCTTCATAAGTTCCCCGGCAGTAGCCATGATTGCGGTAACACCCGTCGACCAGCAGAGTTAACGCAACACCCTGGGAACAATCCGGGCCTAAAACACCGACGTAGATCTGCCCCGGTTCGCTCCAGTCTTCTTTATTTTGTTTATTTCTGGCAATCGTCGCGCAGATCAGATAATCAATTCCATCGACATGATACAGATCAAACCGATGCAGATAAGGCAGTGAGAAGACATCCTCGATCTCCCAGCCATTTTCTGTTTTTCGGCCATGAACAATTTTTGCCAGGCTTGGAGTCACTTTCAGATAGAATTCGTTGACCGCCAGAAACTCGCCTTCTCTTGTCTGAAATGGAACGATCGACATACAGCCGCCGCGATCATTCCAGACAACCTCACGGTTTTCAAAATTTTTGCCGGAATAGGAATAACATACGCTTTCCGGATTTTCACTGGCAAACAAAGCGTACACTTCTTTGCCGATCGTGATGGAACTCGCACAATAACAGCGTGTGATGTCATCTAAATGAATCTTCTCAAATTTCATTATTTACCTCCCGTCAGTCGTGAAGAAAGAAGAGCTATCGGTCAGGATAGCTCTCTTCTACTTCTTTGAATTTAAGAAATGTATCCCGCCGCTTTCAGAGCAGCAATAATTTCATCTTGAGAAAGCGGATTTTTCAGCGGATAAACATTGACGCCCGCAGCTTTGGCAGAATCAAACATTTTGATGAAAGCCGGAGAGGTCAGCACGAGATCATAGTTTCGTGCAGATGATTTTCCCTCGGCAATCGGGCAGTGCTTGACATTGGCCTCCACGCCTGCGCTTTTACAGGCTTTCTGAGCGGTGATCGCCATCAGCTGGCTGGTCCCCGATCCGCTCGCGCAGCAAATTAAGATTTTAATCATAAAGCAGCCGCCTCTTTCTTTTTCATGTGTTCTTTATAAGCTTCATAATCGCTGACACACAGGAAGTATCCTTCCGGATCTTTTTTGTACTGCAGCTGAGGAATCATGACCAGTACCAGAATAACGATCGCAACGCCGATATACGACAGGTACTTCATGATGAAGGTGAAGATCGGCCAGATTACCGCCCAGTCAAACATTGCCATGTATCCGCCGAATTCAACCACGCCGATACCGTTATAAGTGAAGGCCATCGCCGCAATGACAGAGCAGACAACCTGCAGAATACCGGAGAAGAAGGTTGTGACCATCGCCGCTTTTGCGCCTGCTTTCGCATTGACATAAATCGCGATCGTCGCATTATCGAAGAAGACAGGGACGAATCCCGCAATCGCCAGAACCGGCGATTTAAAGAGAATCAGACCGATGATAGCCAGGAACTGACCTAACGCACCGAACATAAAGCCAAAGGTCACTGCATTTTCAGAACCGAAGCCATAGCCCGCGGCGCAGTCGACGCCGACGATAGCGCCCGGCAGCAATTTGCTTTGAATGCCCTGGAAGGACGCCGTCAGTTCACCGACGAAGGTTCTGACGCCGAGTTTCAGGATTGACAGGTAAACCGCAAAGGCCAGTGAGGTATCCAGAATATAGAACAGGAAGCTCTTGCCTTCGCCCAACATACCGGCGCTGACCAGATAATCTTTACCCAGTACCAGCAGAATTACCGCAAAGAAGAGCGTCATCAGTAAAGCTGTGGAAACCATATCTTCATTAAAAATAGACAGCCAGCCCGGCAGTTCGTAATCTTCAAGACGCTTAACTTTTCCATCTTTTCCCTTGAAGAACTTATAGCCAATCGCCGACCAGATCGCAATGCCGAACATCTGTTGATGGGCAACGCAGAACCCCGCGCCATCCGTCAGATTCTGAGCTACTTCAACCGTTAAGTTTGATCCGACCGCCCAATACAGTCCCAGCAGAACCGACATGATCAACATCAGCGGCCAGTCGCCAAGCTGCGGGAAGCAGGTGAAGATAAACCAGAAAGCGATGGTCGCCTGCTGCGTCTGAATATGACCGGTCGTAAAGACGGCACGCATCTTCGTATATTTCTGGAACTTAACCAGCAGCAAGTTAAAGACAAAGGCAAACAATAACAGAAGCATCGCCTGGGAGAAGGACTTCCCGGCAGCTTCCAAGGCGGACTGCGCTGCCGCCTGGCCCATATATGTATCCAGAACGATAGCGCTCAGATTAAACTTATCCTGCAGCGCCGCAATAATCGGCTTGAAGGTGCTGCTTAATCCGCCTGAACCCACCGTCAGAATTTTGTAACCTACAACCGCTTTAATAAATCCGGCGCAGGATTCGTGGAAAGGTTTTTTCATCAACATGTAGCCGATGATGACCAGTAAACCGATGAAATATGCTGGCTGAGTCAAGAAATTGTTAACAAAATACGCCCAAATCAATTCGAGAAATCCCATAATACCCTCCTTATTAGTAATTATTCAGAATATTTGCAGTGTGCTTTCATCAAGTCATCGGCATTTTTTGCTTTTAATAAGTCTTCAATGGCCCCCTCTTTAAGTAAAAATTCAGCTAATGCAACCATATTGCTCAAATGTTTTTCATTATCGGTAGCTGCTAAAGTAAAGAACAAACGAGCATTTTTAGTTGGATCGTTGGGATCAAAAACCACTGGTTTTTCTGTTTTCATGAAGCTGATGCACGTATCATGCACTCCAGCTCCGCCTAACGTTGAATGCGGCATGGCTACTTCGGGGGCAATTATAATGTACGGTCCATATTCTTTAACATTTTCAATGATGGCGTCAACATACGTGTTTTCAATAATCCCCTCGGCAAGCAGCGGAGCTGCCGCTGCCTTGATCGCCTCTGTCCAGTCGGAAAAACCTTCGCAAAAAATGTAATGCTTTGAATCAACGATATCCTTAAGAATTTCCAAGCCCTCCTTTCCCGCTTAAGCTGATTAAAGTGTAACACGCCAAGAAACCGCTTTCAATTAATTATATGAATCATTGTTCATATTTAAGATTTTTGTCTCTTTATCCCCAATAATCAGCCCAGTTTTGATAACATTTAATGATTATTTAATCATTTTTATGTTCTATTTTAAGTCTGACAAGATTATTGTTATCTCCTACTGTCCGTAGTTCAGCCAACCCGCAGACTCTTTTGCAATCTCGTCTTCAGAAAGTTCAGGAACCGCCCCCATGATCCGCGCCATGCAATAGGTCTTCGCCGCTTCCTCAAGATAAACCGCAGAATACAGCGCTTCTTCAAGATCTTTGCCATAGGCGATTACGCCATGATGCTTCATAATCAATGCGGTCGCATCATTGGCATATTTCACAGCCAGCTGCCCCATGCCGACATTCGAGGAAGGCGTAAACGGCGCAACGGGAATCCGTGCATGCGCCGCGTCAATTAACGTTACCATACAAGCGGGCAAAGAGTCGTTATTAAACCCTATCGCCGTGGCATAAGGCTGGTGAGTATGAATGATCGCTTTTACCGGCAGATGATCAAAGATATAAATTAAAGCTGAAGCATCGGAAGAAGGTTTGCGCTTTCCTTCTATAACCTGACAATCATGATCGATCAGAACAATATCCTCAATCGTCATCTTTTCATACAACATGCCTGACGGTGTTACTAAATATCGGTTTTCGTCCACCGCCATGGAAACGTTGCCTCCAGTCAGCGATATCAGATGATATTCCTTCATTTTTAAGCAGGCATCCAAAATGGCCCGTTTCTCATTTTCGTACATCGTTTTTCCTCCTATATTTTTTCAAAACGACGAATACTTTCAAGTGGGTTATCACAATTCCAAACAGCTCTTCCCATAATCATAGCATCCGCGCCAGCCTCGTTTAATTGGTAAATATTTCCTTCGTTTATTCCTCCATCCGCCCAAATTTCAACATTATGCGGCAAATACTCGCGGGCTTCTTTCACTTTTTCCAGCATGCTTGATTGGAATTTTTCTTCTTCGCCATCCGGCTCCGCAGTCATGATCAGAAGATACTCTATCTGGGACAAAAAGGGAGTCAATTCTCTGATTCCCGTTTTAAAATTCAACGCAATGCCCGGCTTAGCTCCCATTTTTCTGATCAGATTGATTTCCCGAAGTGGATAAGCCGAAGCTTCGAAATGAAAACAGATATGGGAAAAATGACAGTCGCTGATCTGCTGCAGAAACTCGTATGGACGTGTCGTCAACAGATGCAGATCATAAACAAAATCCGGATCCTGCATCAGTTTTCTGACCGTTTTCTGACCGAATGTGATATTCGGCAGAAAATTACCGTCTTCGATATCCACATGGACTCGTGGATGTCCTCTGATCTTGTCAAGCTCCTCTGCGATTCGTAACGGATCGGCAGAGGCTATTGATGGATAAATCTTCATGGTATCCCCTCCTTTGATTCTGTTTTCATTCTATATTCTTTTAAGCACATTCTGCTATATCATTCTTATTTTTATTCTTAAAACGTTCACATCGTTCATATAAAAGGCTATTCATCCTAAAAACTGGCATGTATAATGAAAACATAAATTAAAGGAGGTCATAAAATGCCTAACGTAAACGACGTAACACGCGAAAAATGGGTCCTCGGCACCTTCCCGGAATGGGGAACCTGGCTCAATGAAGAAATTGCCGAAACCACAGTAAAAAAAGGAACTTTTGCCATGTGGTGGCTGGGCTGCACCGGTTTATGGATTAAAACTGAAAACAACACAAATATAGCGATGGATTATTGGTGCGGTTCAGGAAAACGTTCCCACTATGATGATCAGGGAAAGCGAAAGATGATGGATCCGGATCATCAGATGGCCAGAATGTCCGGAGCCCGTCAGCTCCAGCCAAACCTGCGGGCCGTTCCAGCCGTTCTTGATCCGTTTGCGGTTACTGAAATCGACGCTGTTTTTGCTTCCCACACCCATACCGATCATATCGACATCAATCTTGCCGCCGCGGTTTTAAGCAACGTCAAGAAGAAAACAATCATCAACGGTGAAGAACGGGACGTCCCATTCATCGGTTCCAAATTTGCCACGGATTTATGGCGCAGCTGGGGCGTGCCGGAAGAAAGGCTGATTACCGTCCGTCCAGGCGACGTCATCAAAATTAAAGACATTGAAGTTACTGCCGTTGAATCCGTTGACCGGACGATTTTAATTACCGCTCCGCCGCATGGCGACATCAAGGGACTGCCCTGTGACGACATGGATGATCGCGCAGTCAGCTATGTCGTAAAAACGCCGGGCGGAACAATTTACCACAGCGGCGATTCCCACTTCGGCAATATGTATGCCAAGCACGGAAATCAATTTGACATCGACGTTGCTTTCGGTTCTTTCGGCGAAAATCCTCGCGGAATTACTGATAAGATGACAGCCAGCGATATTTTAAGAATGGGCGAAGACTTGAATACGAAAGTCATGATTCCTTACCATCATGATTTGTGGACAAATTTCAAAGCGGATACCAACGAAATTCTCGTTCTGTGGTATATGCGCAAGAATCGCCTGCAATATAAATTCAAGCCGTTTATTTGGGAAGTTGGCGGAAAATTCGTTTATCCGGATGATAAAGATAAGATTTCATATAACTATCCAAGAGGGTTTGACGATATCTTTACACACGATATAAATCTGCCATTCCCAAGTTTCCTCTAAACTTTGTCAGGAACAGCTTTCGGGTTGTTCCTTCTTTTGTCATGACAGATTTAGAACGCATTCCTCTTGGAATTTATGAAAAAGGAATCCCCCTGGCTCTATCCTGGCGCGATAAATTCGTCATTGCCAAAAAGGCCGGTTTTGATTATATCGAACTGAGCATCGACGGCAAAGATCCAAGAATCAAACGTCTGGATTGGACGGATGAGATGATCGCGGAATTGAGAAAACTTGCCGATCATTTTGAGATGCCGTTTCAAACAATGGCACTCAGCGCCAACCGCTTCTATCCCTTAGGCGATCCAAAGCGTTCTGACGCAGGCATTGAAATTGTAAAAAAAGCGATCATCCTCGCTGCAAAATTAAAGATTCCGATCATTCAGTTAGCGCCTTATGACGTCTATCAAAAAGAAAGCACCGCGGACACCAGAATCCGTTTTGCTTCCTCATTATTTGAAATTCTGGAATTGATTCAGGCTTATCCGGTCACGCTGGCCATGGAGGTCCTGGAAGATGTGCCTCATTTTTCCACAATTACTCAATGCGCGGCGTTTGTCAGGAAGGTGAATCATCCTCAGTTTAAGCTTTATGCCGATACTGGAAATGTCGCTTATAACGGATTCGACGTCGTGAGCGACCTCGCCGGCGGTCAGGGTGAAATTGTGGCCTGTCATCTCAAGGACGCTATTTCAAAAGACGAACACAATATTCCCTATGGAACGGGATTAGTCGATTTCAACAGCGTCCTGAGACACTTTAAAAATACTGATTTCCAAGGGACTTTTACAGCAGAAGTCTGGTGTGAAGAAGAACTTGGTTTTATTCGCCAGCTTCCAAGTATTCAACGTTTTTTAAGAAATAAAATAAAGGAGGAGAACAAAGAATGAAAATCCCTACAGTGCAGCTTGCTTTAGACTGTTCCAGCACCGAAGAAGCGATCCGCGATTGCCAGACCGGTGTTGTCGACGAAGTTGATATTCTGGAATGCGGTTATTCCCTGATCGCTGCGGAAGGTGCCCGCGTCGTAAAAATTTTCCGGGAGATGTACCCGAACAAGCCTTTGCTTGCCGATCTGAAAATTGTGGATGCTGGAAGCAAAATTGGCGGAATGCTTTTGGATGGCCGGCCGGATTTCACGACGATTTTATGCGCCTGCGAGCCAGGCACGATTACTTCTGTTCAGGCAGAAGCGAAAAAGCGCGGATTAAACACAAAGCTGCAAATCGAATTGTATGGCCATTGGAGCTTTGAGGACGTTAAACTGTGGAAAGAATTAGGCATCTCCCAGCTGACGCTGCAGCATTCCGGCGATAAACCCGGCGGTTGGGATGAAGAAGAAATCGCCACTTTAAAAAAATTATGCGACATGGGTATCGACGTTGCGGCTACCGGCAGTATCGGCTATGACGATCTGGAGAAATTCCGAGGGATCCCGGTATCCTGTTTCATCTTTGGGCGGGCAATCCGCAAAGCTGCGGATCCAGCTAAAGAAGCTCGCCGAATGAAAGAAAAAATCAAAGAAATCTGGTCATAATCGAAAAAAGCAATGAAATCCGCTCAAAGATTTCATTGCTTTTTCATTATGGAGATCCGGTTTTGTTTCTTTTTCTATTCTGAGACTTTCTGTATTGAAAATGAGCTTTTCATGGAGATCAGGCTACCGCTTTCCGACACCGCGCTCATTTTTCATACAGCTCAATTTTATATTTTCCATCCGCCTTTTAGCGGTTCCACTTTGATGACGTTAATTCCGGTATTCTCTTTTACTTTTTCGATCACTTCGTCATCTGCTTTCACATCCGTTATCAGATAATCAAAGCCTTTCAAACTGGAATAGAAGAATGAATAACTGACGCCGATCTTCGTACTGTCGCATAAAACGAAGCGTTGGCCGCTTGTCCGCTTGATCATGGTCTGATTGATTAACATCTCTTTCATTAAACCTGTTGAGATTCCATTCTCAGTCAAACCGCTGCAGCCTACAAAACACTTGGTCGCCGTAATATTATTCAGGGCCGCCACCGCAAAATCTCCAGTCATTGAATTTTTAGGGAAGCGCACCTCCCCGCCGGTGAATATGATGAGAACCTTGGGATCCGGCGTATAATTAATCGCTCTGGCATTATTGGTAATAATCGTTACGTGTTTGTCCTTAATATAATCGACGATCATTAAAGCTGTTGTGCTGGAATTAATAAAGATGACGTCGTCTTCCTCAATATATAAAGCTGCCCTCTTGGCGATTGCTTTTTGAAAGGTCGTTCTTTCATATTCTTCATCTTCAACAAATTCCTGGATTAACGATGCTCCTCCATAATTTCGAATAATCGCTCCCTTGTCTTCCCAATACTGGAGATCGCGGCGAATTGTGATTGGAGAAACATGATATTTTTCGACAAGCTCATCCACGCTGACTGAACGTTTTTCCTCAATCAGACGCATAATTTTAATCCGCCGGTCATTGACTATCGCTTTGCTTACTTTCATGGATTTGCAACTCCTTTTAATTGCGCTATTCTGCGCTGATACTCCGCACGTTCCTCACCTGCGGTGAGTTCTGCCAACTGACTGTAAATAAAGAGGATTTCCTTGGGATTCATTTTTGAACCATCCACCTGTTTGAAATAGTCGCAGGCTTTCTTTTTATTTCCCAATGCCAGTTCATGCAATCCGTCCAACTCATGATAATTGATGATATTCGGTCTTTTTTTCATTTTCCGAATTACCTGAGCGTCGCTGTAAACTTCATTTACTTTTTTAGCATTTCCCAACAACAGATAAGCTCTGATTTGATAATAATACATAATGATTAACAATTCAACATTGCTTCTAAATCTCTTTTCATTTTTTTTAATCAATTCCAGTGCTTTAACAGGGTCGTTTTTCTCGATTGAAATCATTACCTCAAAAATCCCTGTATTTTTTTCATAATTATGGGTGATATCGAGTTTGCATAAATTTTTATATTTCTCCTCTGCGGATTGCGGATTTAGTAAAAAGTTTAAAGTATACAGAGCATCGTTATATAAATACTTTAAATACTCATAATAGAGCGCGCACGCAAAGATACCGAGACAGATCAGCAGCATTGCCCAATCCAGTCCTGTTTTCTTTGATTCAAAAAACATTGAAAGCGTTAATCCCAGAAAGCCTAAAAAAATCGCCGCGTTTACCATAGTAACGATCCGTTGTTTCATTGAATATTTTTTCATCTTCTGTTCCTCCGCTTCCATTATAACACTTATGATTGATTTTTTATGAATGTTTTCTATTATTTTTCCTATTTTTTTCGTTTATAGACAAATTTTATGATTTATGAACAATTAATTCGTTATATGATTGATCATTATTGATCACTAGAAACATAAAATTGGTTGCACTATAATGGGGTTGTTCAAGGAGGATTGATTAATTATGAACAACTGGCTAGAAGAATTATTTGGTGTAAAAAAACCGATCATCGCGATGTGCCACCTGCAGCCGCTTCCTGGAGACCCTTATTACGATAAGCAGGGGGGAATGGCTAAGGTTCTGGACTGCGCCAGAAGAGACCTTCACGCATTGCAGAACGGCGGCGTCGATGCCATCATGTTTTCCAATGAATTTTCGCTGCCCTATCTGACGAAAGTTGAGCCGGTAACGATCGCGGCCATGGCTCATGTTATCGGTGAATTAAAGAAAGAAATTACCGTTCCTTATGGCGTGAACTGCCTTTGGGATCCTATCGCTTCCTTAGACCTGGCGGTTGCGGTTGACGCCAAATTTATCCGTGAAATCATTTCCGGCGTTTATGCCTCTGATTTTGGCTTATGGAATACAAACGTTGGGAAAACGGTACGTCACAAAATGGCAATCGGCGCACAGGACGTTAAAATGTTATTCAACATTGTCCCGGAAGCCGCAAAATATCTGGCAGATAGAAATATCGCGGAAATCGCGAAATCCACGGAATTTAACAATCGTCCTGACGCCTTATGTGTTTCCGGCTTGACTGCCGGCAGCGAAACCGATACGCAGGTTCTCTCTGTTGTCAAAAACTCAGTGAAGCGTACGCCAATTCTTTGCAATACAGGCTGCAATAAAGATAATATCACACGGCAGTTATCCGTCGCTGACGGTGCGGTCTGCGCGACAACCTTCAAAATTGACGGCATTTTCGAAAACGCGGTTGATGAACAGCGGGTTAAAGAATTCATGGATATCGTTAAAGAATTCAGAAAAACATTATAAAAAGACGAATACCGGGTTACTCCTGTCATAAAAATAAAATCCACATGAGCCGTACTCCCAAGCTCTGTGGATTTTATTTTATATTCTTCTAAAGCGAATGAAATACTTTAACCCGCTTTCCCAGCGGAACCATAGACCCCGATCATCTCCATCATCTTCGTCTTGACTGCTTCATAGATCACCGCGCTGAGATCATAGGCATGATTGCCTTCAAGATCGGCGGTTTTCGCCGCCTTGGCCGCGGCCTGACATAGATCGTTGGCGATATTCACTTTATTAATCCCCATCCGGCAGGCCTTCCGCAGCGTTTCATTATCGGTGCCGGAGGAACCGTGCATCACCAATGGGAAATGACCGGTCTTTTCCTTGATCGCCGCGAGCCGTTCAAAATCCAGCTTCGGCTTCATGCCCTTGGGATAAGCGCCGTGCGCTGTGCCGACAGCCACCGCCAGACAATCCACGCCGGTCAACCGGATGAATTCCGCCGCAGTTTCCGGATCCGTCAGCGCTGCGCCGCCGTCGGTTTCATATTGATCCGCCATGCCGACATGGCCCAGTTCGGCTTCCACGGAAATGTTCAGCGCATGCGCCAGCTCGACAATTTCCCTGACCTCCCGCACATTCTGGTCAAACGGGCACGCCGACCGGTCGATCATGACGGACGTAAATCCGGCTCTGAACGCTTCCAGCACTTCTTTCTTCGCGCCGCCGTGATCGAGGTTAATCGCGACCGGAATGGCTGAGCGCTGAGCGAAATACCGCGCGATCTGACAAAGCAGAAACAGATCCGGATTGGCCGGGTAGGCGATATCCAGGATTAACGGCGCCCGCAGCTCTTCCGCCGCGTCGATCACCGCCCGGGCGTCCAGCTCCGTCCACAGATTCGGGGCCGCCACCGCGTAATTGCCGGCGCTGGCCTTGTCGAGAATTTCTTTCATCGTTACCAACATGAATTTCACTCCTCCCCCATCCACTCCCGGATGGCTGTTTCAAACGATACGCTTTTCTGACTCGCTTCTCTGCCCTCATTATCGCACACGTCCCAGACCGGCGCACGCCTAAACTGCACCAATCACAAAGAAAACCTGAACTGGGCCGAAATGGAGGAAAAAGGAGACGGGTTCGGCCGTCTCCCTGATCGTTTATCCGTTCATCGCGCGGATTTCTTCAGCGATCAAACCGCAGAGATCCTCCGCCTGTACGATCGTCCCCAGCAGATCGAGGAAGCCATGATCACAACCGCAGTAGCGCACCGACTTCACGTTAACGCCCACCTCCTGCAGCAGGCTGGCAAAATAATCGCTGCCGACACGCAGGTAATCATATTCCGCGCTGACGATCACCATCGGCGGGAATTGCGCCATTCTTTCCGCCGGGGCGTAAATTACGGAAACCAGCGGATTCTCATAGCTGGTCTTCCCCTGCAGATACAGACTTTCCGCCTCGCTTACGCCGGCGCTGTTTTTAATCCGGTCGATCCGGCTGAAGGCTTCTTCCCGCTGTTCTTCAAGAATCGGATACGCGTCATAGGACCAGACATACCGCGTTTGTCTGCGGTAATCCGTGCTGTCCACGGCGGGATAGATTTCAAATGCTTTTTTGATCAGACCGTTCTCATCCTTTAATAAACAAGCGTTTGTCAGTGCGCCGCCCGCACTGTCGCCGGCCACCATCAGGCGGTTCAGATCGACGTTCAGCTCGTCGGCATGTTCCGCAACCCACTGCACCGTTCCCCAGGCGTCGTCAATCGACGCGGGATACGGACATTCCGGGGCCAGCCGATATTCCGGAAACACCACCACGGCATGAGCCAGTTCAGCGATCAACCGCATCTGATTGGCAAACAGCCGCATATCCCCGGCCGTCATGCCGCCGCCATGGAGATAGACAAGCACTGGCAGGCAGCCTTGATCGGATTGACGCCGATAGAGATAAATGTCAATTTTATGATCGTGACCGATATCAATCAGCCGCTCATCCACGTCGATTTCCACAGTACACAAATCCTCTGTCACTTTATCCGGACGATAACGCTCCTGTGAAAGCCGGTAACCCTTCTGTGCCCGCCGGGCAAACATTTTCCGTTTCATCCGGATCACTTCCAGCAGCCGCGGATCCAGCACATGCGGCCGGTCGTCGTCCGGCACCGGTTTCATCAAGACAGGAACGCCGTCCACGGTTTCAACATGTTCCTTCGCGTGGATTTGATCCAACAGCTGTTTCGCATATTTCCGCATTCCGATTCCTCCGTTTCTCTATGCCGCGGCGATCAGCTGCTGCCGCTGATCATCGGCATGAACCTGAGCGTAAGCCGCGCTGTTTAACAGAATGACGATAATCGAATCGTCCATTTGTTTCGCTGCGAAGGCTTCACGGTCGATCCTGGCGATCGGCTGATGCCGTTTGACGGTCTGGCCGATCTGCACAAGTGTTTCAATTTCCTGCTCTTCCAACTTCATCGAGTCGATGCCGATATGCACCATCACCTCGGCCCCGCCGGCCGCCTTGATCGTGATGGCGTGCCGGGTCGGAGCGATGGAATTGATCACGCCGTCCACCGGTGCGAAAACATCGTCAGTTTCAGGGCGGATGCCGAAGCAGGCGCCGAGCGTACCGGCCGCGAAGACCGGATCGGCAATGTTTTCCTGCGCGATATACGCGCCCTGCGCCGGTGCGGACAGCTCGACGGACGTCAGAGCCACTGCTGCGTTTTCAGTTTCGTCCGCTTCCTCGTTATAGACGCTGTCGTCCCACTTTGTCATCAACACGAAGACAAACGAGCAGACCGCCATGATGCCGACGCCGATTAACGCTTTAATGAAGTTTGTCGTATCGCCGTTTTCGCCCAGATAAAGCAGGATATTCGTCAGTGAATAGCCGCCGAAGCCAAAGCATTTCAGATGCACGATGCCCGCGTACAGCCCGGTGATCAGCGAAGTCGCAATGCTGCAGAAGTAAACCTTCGGCATTTTATAGGAGATACCATAGGTCGTTGGCTCGGAAATGCCGCCGAACAGTGCTGAGATCGAAGCCGGGAACGCAATTTCCTTTAACCGGCGGTTCTTGGTTTTTAACGCCACGGCCAGCGCGATGAAGCCCGGCGTGATCGTGCAGCAGAAGAACCAGATATTGATGAAATCGTCGTAGCCGACTGTGGCCAGACTGGTCGTCGCGATCGGAATCAGCGCCAGATGGAAGCCCGGGCATAACAGACCGATCGTGCTGGCAAAGATGATGATCGCCGGCACCGCCGCCCAGCTGGCATAATTGCGGATCCAGGCGATGAACATCGCGATATAATTCGTGACTAACCCGCCTAACGGACCGGTCAGCGTCAGCGTGATGATTGACGTGATCAGAATCAGCAGGAACGGCTTTAAGAAATGACGGACTGACAGCGGCAGCGCTTTTTTCAGCAGCTGGTCGATTTTGGACATCACCCAGACTGACAGAATGATCTGTAAGACCGCGCCGTTATACGTTGTCAACAACGCCGGAATACCGAAATAGCTCGTATAGCCGCCGGCTGCAGCCATCGCTACCCAATCCGGGTACAGCAGCCAGCAGGCCAGCAGCATCGCCAGCACCGGTTCCGTGTCAAATTTCTTTGCGGAGGTGTAAGCGACGAAGACCGGCAGGAAGTAGAAGACGGATTGTGCCAGGTTATTCAGAATGACATAGGTGGAATTGGTCGATTCCAGCCCGAAGACCAGATTCAGAAGCAATAACAGACAGGTCAGAAAGCCGGCGGCGATCAGGGACGGAATGACCGGACTCATGATCCCCGCCATCAGCTGCAGGAAATTGGAGAAGATTGCGACAAGCTTTTTTTCGTTCGGCTTCTCCGCTCCCCCGGCGCTGGACTTCCCAACGCGTTTTTCCACTTCGAGAAACAGATCCTCGATGATCTGCCCGACGATAACCTGAACCTGATTCTCGCGGACCTCGACGCCCAGCACGCCGTCGATCTTCTTCAGCGCCGCGGCGTCAACCTTGGATGGATCGCGGACAACCACGCGCAGCCGGGTCGCGCAGTGATTGACGTTGGTGAGGTTTTCCTGAGTGCCCAGCTGCGTAATGATCGCGGCGGCCATGTCGGCGTAATTCAATTTTTTTGCCATGGTTTTTCTCTCCTCTTTTTTCTTCGGATTCCATCAGTTTGATGGCCGGCAGCTGGATTAGAGCTTGTGAACGTGCATGCGGTGAAGTCCTTGAGCGATCTGGCCGGCGCTCACTTCATCATGGGTCATCGCGACGCTGCTTCCTGCCGCCCCGGCCCAGGCCAGCGCTTCCGCTTTGGACCGGCCTTCGGATAACCGGCCGACAAACGCCGCCAGCATCGCGTCGCCGGAACCGACCTGATTGACCGCCGCGACGGGCTCCTGGCTCAGTCGGTAAATCCCGTCAGAGGCTGCCAACAGAGCGCCCTCTGCCCCCAACGAAACAAGAATGTTGCCGACGCTGCTTTCGCGCAGCTTCGCGGCCGCTTGCGGCAGTTCGTCAAGCGTCAGGTCAGGCTGTCCGGTCAGCAGTTTGAACTCGTAGAAGTTGGGTTTGATCAAATCCGGCCGGCACCGTTGAATTAACTGGGGGGACAAAGCTTCCATGTCGATGACCAGTCTGGCCTGCCGCTGATGCACTTTCGCGCACAGCCCAGTCAGAAAATCCGCATCCAACCCGCGCATCATATTGCCGCACACCAGCACCCAGTCGTCCGGTCCTGCCGCTTCCAGCAAGTCTAAGAGCGTCTGCCGGACAGAAGCTCCGGCTTCCGGCCCGCGGGCGTTGACGCACAGCGTGCCCGGCCCATGATACAGCTTGACGTTGATCCGGTTCATGCCCTCGACCGGCACCCGCGTCAGATTGATCCGCGGATACGACCGCAGTGCCTGTTCAATATAATCGCCGGTGAAGCCGCCAAGCAGCGCGATTGCCCGCGACGGGATTTGCAGCTTATTCAGCATCATCGAAACATTCAAACCCTTGCCGCCAACCTTCATCTGTTCACCAGTCGTGCGGTTCACCTCGATGTCCAGCAGCGGTTCATTCACCGTCAGCGTGTAGTCGATCGAAGGATTCAGCGTGAGTGTAATAATCATCGTGGTATACCTCCCTGCGTTTTCAATGTAAGCGATATCAGCACTGATTTCAAGCATATTTTGATCGTTTTCGAAAACAATCACGGTCATTTACAGAAGCAATCATTCTTTTTGATTGAATTATGAATTATTTCACTCAAATTCGATCATGGAACACGAATGAATGTTATAATGATTCCGGAGGCGAAAACGATGATAAAACAACAACGCTGGGCGGCCATCATCGACCTGTGCCGCGAAAACACCGCGATCAGCGTCGGTGAGCTGGTTTCGCTGCTGCGTGTTTCCGAGGCGACGGTGCGCCGTGATCTGCAGCAGATGGAGGATCTCAACATGGTCAGCCGGTATCATGGCGGCGTCCGGCTCAACGACGGCCAGTCCGAAGAACCGCCGATGCTGATCAAATCCGAAACCAATATTTCAAGCAAGAATCAGGTCGCGCGTCTGGCCGCAAGCATGATTAAAGACAATCAGATGATCTACGTCGACGCCGGCAGTTCCACCTATGAAATGTTGAATTATGTGCGCGCGAAAAACATCACGGTCGTCACGATCGGTTTGCCGCATATCGCGAAGCTCAAGCGCAGCTTGACGCACACGATCTTATTGGGCGGCACGATCCGCTGGACGACCGAAGCGGTGACCGGCAATCTCACGCTGCGCCAGCTGGACGATCTGTTTTTTGACATCGCATTCCTCGGTGTTAACGGCATCCATGAGAAGGTCGGCTTCACGACGACCAACGAACAGGAGGCAGACGTCAAGGCGAAAGTCATCGCCCATTCCAGCTCGACGTTCGTTCTGGCAGACGGCTCCAAGTTCAATAAGCTCTATCCGGTGAAATTCTCCCGGCTGGATCAGGCCGTGATCCTCAGCGATGAGATTCCGGACTTCGACCGCTCGCAAATCCGCTACCAGCTGACAAATGGCGAAAGTAAGCTGGATTAGTCCAACAAGACAAAAAAAGACGGTCTCTCTCTGGCCTTTCCGGCAATCGCCGCCGGAATCTCAGAAAGACAGCCGTCTTTTTCTATTCTTGAGTTAAAGCTGGATAATAAATTGCCGCGCCCTGATGACGATATTCCTGAATATCGCCCGCAAAACGCTCGGCCGGCACCCCGTGAATCTCACCGCGTTCCACCCGTTCGCACAACGCGATCAACTCGTTGATCCTCGTTGGCGGGACCTCCACCGGTCCATGTGAACCATAGATCACATTGAGCTGGCCCGCGATCGCCGCCAGTTTCCGCAGGCTGCATAAATACGCCGGCAGACTCCGGCCCTCGCCAAACAGAAACGTCGTCGCATTCGTCACGCTGTCGCCGCTGATCAAAAACCGTTTTTCTTTTTCCCACAAGGCGATGCTGCCGGGCGTATGGCCGGGAATCAGCACAACCTCAAAATGATACGGCTCAAAATCAAGCAAATCCCCCTCCTGTATGGCGGCAAATCGGTTCTGAATTTTCTGTTTCCGCGCCAGCCGGGCCATTTCGGCAGGATGAAGCAGGATTTCTTCAAACTCGCCGCAGGCCGCCGTGTGATCAGGATCACTGTGCGTCAACAGAAACGTCAGCTTCTGAGACGTCTGCTTTTCCATAAATTTTCGCAGACCTGTTTCCACCCCGCCGTCGATCACCAGCGCTCCTGTTTCTCCTTCAATCAGAAAACAACGGACATATCCTTCTTCTACACTCATCAGATGGTCTTGTATGTGCTTGATTTCCATAGACATTTCCTCCGGATTCTTCGATATCCACACTTCGTTCTGGATTAACTTTAGTTTCTGCCAGATTGGGGAAATTTTCAAGCTTTTCCTGACTGGACTTTCCATCAAATTTACTTTTAAAAGAAAAACAGAAAAAACCTGCCGAGGGGAGCGGCAGGTGCTTTCGAAAGGCCGGAGGGGAAGCCGGCCTTCCAATTTGTTTTTATAGTTTAAGAGGGGGAAAAATTATTTTATGAAAAGGGAACTTATTTTTTATGCTTTCTCAGCTGATTATTCGTCTGGATACCTCCTTCCTTGTATGCTTGTATTATAAACAAACATTATGGGATTCGTATCAAAAACGGGTGAAGGTTCCGTGAACTTCCTGAAGACTTTCTTAAGCTGGCGAATTTGTTTCACATTTCGTAATGATTCTGCCTCGGATCCCAATTCAATTTCAATCCTGAGCTTCAAGTGATCACGCCGTCTGACGATTCTTTTCCTTCATTCCCAAAGGACAAAAAAGAAAACGGAAGATGTCTCCCGTTCTCCTGGTTGGTTATCAGATTTCAGGCTTAATAGACGGTGAAACCGCCGTCGGCGACGACGATCGAACCGGTGATGTGACGCGCTTCATCGGAAGCGAAGTACAGAATGGTCGACGCCTGTTCTTCCGAAGTCGCGTTGCGGCCCTGCAGGGTCTGGGTCTTGCCGGCGATCATGGAATTCTTCATGAATTCGGAAGGATCAATGCCCTGCGCCTTCAATTCGGCGATCTTGGCATAGATCTTTTCCTTGGCCGCTTCAGTCAGCGGCGTATCGGTGCCGGCCGGGCAGACCGCGTTGCAGATGATGTTGTTTTTGGCATAGTCCATCGCTGTGGATTTCGTCAGACCGACGACGCCGTGCTTGCTTGCGACATAAGCCGGTCCCGCCGGGGTTGCGCGGATTCCTGCAACAGAAGCCGTGTTGACGATCGCGCCGCCGTTTTCATTTTTCAGCATATATTTGATTTCTTCCCGGATGCAATAGAACATCGCGTTCAGATTGGCATTGACCACGCTGAACCAGTCGTCATCCGTCAGATCTTCGATCTTCTTGGAATCGCCGACGATGCCCGCGTTGTTGACCGCGATATCCAGCCGTCCGTAAATTTCAACGGTCCTGGCATACAGATTGATAATATCCTCTTTTCTGGTAACGTCGCATTGAATGAATACCGCCTCGCCGCCCGCTTCGCGGATTTCCTTTTCAATCGCTTCGCCGCGCGCCTGATTTCGTCCGGCGATCACGACCTTCGCGCCTTCCGCGCCCGCTCTTAAACATACGGCTTTGCCGATTCCCGAGGTACCGCCGGTTACGACCATGACCTTGCCGGCAAATCGATCTTGAATCATCATGAATTGTTCCTCCTTTTAACTACATCTATTATACCTCGGCAGGATTTGAAAGGCCATGATTTTGTTACTTTTTTCACATTTCAAGCTGGCGGTGCTTTATTCGTTGTAATATTGAACAATCTTTGCTCCGCACTCCCGGTTCTCAGACCCCTGCCGCCTCCGCCTCCGGCGGCAGCCGATGCAGATGCCCATCTTCCAGCAGCACCCGCTCATCGCTGAAACGAGAAACGGTTTCCGAGTGCGTAACGACGATGACGGTCTTGCCGAAGTCTTCCGCCAGAAGGCGGAAGATCCGGATGATTTCCTGTTCGGTCGCCGTGTCGAGGTTGCCGGTCGGTTCATCCGCGAAGATCAGATCGACATTGGCAGCCAGCGCCCGCGCGATCGCAATCCGCTGCTGCTCGCCGCCGGACAGTTTGGAAATCGGACGCTCCGCCTTGGAGCGTACAATCCCCACCTTTTCAAGCAGCGCGTAAGCAATTTCCCGGCGGTTTTCGGGCACGGCGTTATCCGTTTCCGTCATGGCCAGCTCGACGTTTTCAATACCGGTCAGGTAGTTGATCAGATTGTACTGCTGGAACACGATGCCGATCTGATTGCGGCGGTAATGATAGAGCCGATTGGGAGTGATCTGTTCATCCTTGTACCAGATCTCGCCGCTTTCAGCGCTGTCTAAGCCGACCAGGATCGAAAGCAGCGTCGTCTTGCCGCTGCCGGAAGGTCCCAGAATAGTGTAAAACCGTCCTTCCTCAAACGTATACGAGCAATCCCGCAGGATGCTGCGGCGATTCGCGCCGTCGGTATAGCCATAATTTAAGTTTACTAATTTTAACATGCGGTTGTCCTTTCTAATTCTGACTCATCAGGATCTTCTTCGGATTGAAACGGAGCACCATCATCGACGGTATCAGGGTACTGATGAAGACCACGCCGACGCCCAAAATAAAGATCTGAATCAGAATGCCTGCATCCACACCGGCGTGATAGCTGGCCGTCACCTCTTCCTGACTGACTTCGTTAAACAAGGAATCCGAAGATGAATACGTGAAGACGCCCGGCTCGCTTGTCTGGTTTTCCTGCACCTGCATCGCCAGCGCTTTCTCGCCGACGCTTCCGGCAAGCATCGACCCCGTCGCGGAGGCCAGCGCAAAGCCGATCATCGCCGTGATCAACAGCTCCGTAAACAGCTGCCCGACAATCTTGACTTTGGACACGCCAAGGGAAAGCAAGACCCCGATCTCCGTTTCCCGCGTCTTCAACGTCAATGCGCTGACTAAGGAAATGATCACCACCGCGTTGATCAGAACGACCGCCACGATCAGATCGGAGAACACCGTCAGGGTGTCAAGCGGCTTCGACAAACGCTGGTACATCTCATCGTTGGCATCCATGATCAGGTACTCGTCAAGATTTTTGCCGTATTCCCCGCGGAAGGCATCGACCTCCAGCGGATCGTTCAGCACAAACACGGCGCTGGAGGGGTTATAGTCTTCCAGCCTGGCTTCGGCCACTTTCGGGTTGGCTTGATGGAACAGCGCCATCAGCGCGATGTCGTGCTGTGCGTACAATGGCAGCGGCATCAGCACCTGATTGGCCGGATGGGAATATTCGCTGGCCCATTGCAGCTCCTCGCTGCTCAGCTCCTCCGCGCTGTCCAAAATCCCGACGATCTCCAGTTCGAGGACGTTGTCGTTGGCAGTATCGGCCACAGCGTTGATCTCGTCGTCAGAATACAGCTTGATCCGGATGAAATCGCCGACCGACAGATTATTCGCTTCCGCCAGCCGCTTGTCGATCACGGCGACCGGACTTCCGTTATCTATTTCTTCCTGCGTAATCATCCGGCCCTGGGCCAGTTTCCACGTTTCGTCCGCCAGCTTGTTCAGCTGCGGCGAAAGCAGTCCCAGCAGCGTCATGTTGGGCTGTTGGTTCGTCGCCTGCCCGCTGCCGGACATCGTTTCCGAAACGACGACTGAGGTGGAAAACATCCCGTCGTCCTCCTCGTCCTCCGTCTTCTGCGGCCGCTGGATCTCCACCGGCGCAAACCCGTCCGCATAGCCCAACGTGGAGCGCGTCCAGTCCGCGGATTTAACACGGGAATCGGCTAACATTCTTCTCACCAGCTCCGGATCCGGTTTCGGATAGGCAAAGGTTTTGCGTTCCTCCGAATCCAGACTCATATATTTTTCATACCAGGCGTCAAAGTCCATCGTAAACTCGACGACCGGATTCATTTTGCGGCGCGTTTCAATCTTGGCTTCCGCCGCGGCCGCGCTGATCGAAAAGCCGACGACCACAAAGTTGGCGATCAGAAAAAACGTCAGGGTAAGAAGCAGTGATTTTGTCTTGCTGCGGGATAAGTGCCGCAGCGCACGCTGAATGAAATTCATAGTGTATTTCCTTTCTACGGGCGCAAGGAAAACAACTTTCCTCAAAAGTCCGTTTTGATTTCAATTCAATGATGCAGTACAGCTCAAATGCGAAAGAGACGCTTCGGATCATCAAGCTCAGAAATTCCGATTTCGGAAGCGCTCTGTCTGTCCAGAGTCCGCTTGATTATCCTTTCGGAAGCAGAATCTGAATCTGGAATTCGCCGTCTTTCCAGACTGCCTGAATCGTTCCGCCCAGCCGGGTCACAATTTCCTGCGTGATCGCCAGGCCCAGACCGCTGCCGCCCAGTTTGCGGCTGCGCGAGGCGTCCAGCCGGTAAAACGGCTGAAACAGCTGGGTGCACTGACTTTCGCTGATCGGCTGTGACGGATTGGCGATCAGGATTTGAAGCTGATCTTCCCGCTTGCTTAAATCGATCCGGATCGTGCTGTGTTCCGGGGTGTATTTCACAGCGTTTTCCACGCAGTTATACAGACAGCGAAGCAGCAGCGTCGGATCGGTATCCAGACAAGGATAAGCTTCGGCCAGCTGGACACTCAGCTGTTTCTGTCGAATCCGCGGATCCAGCTCCTCGATAATCGTGCAAAAGCAATCGTGAACGGAACAGCGCTGACGCTGCTCGATCACCTGCGCGCTGTTGAGCTGAAGCAGATTTTCGGCCAGTCGATTCAGCCGGCGGATGTTGCGCTGGGTCACTTCCAGCACCTCGGCCGCTTCCTCGGCGGTGTATTCTTCTTCCTGCCGCAGGGAGTCGAGATTGACCTGAATCGAGGCCAGCGGTGTTTTCAGCTCATGCGCGGCATCGGCAGTAAAGCGTTTCTGCCGTTCGAAGGCTTCGTCCAGCCGGCTGATCATCTGGTTGAGCGAATGGCTCAGTTCCGCGACCTCACGGATGCCGTTTTCTTCCAGCCGGACCGACAGCTGATCTTCGTCCAGCGTACTGATCGAGGTCGACAACTGACGCAGCGGACGTGTCAAGCGGGAAACGGTCAGATAAATGCCCAACGTGCCCAACAGAATGATCGCCGTCATCAAACCGACAACCTGAATCTGAATCTGATCGTTGGCCGCGGTTGTGATCGCCACCATGCTTTGTTCCACCTGCTCAGGAAGATTTTCGTTGTAAAAATCCGCAAGATTGGAATTGATGACAATTTGATCAACCTTGATCTCCTCACGGCCGCTGTTTGCGGTTGGGGCGGGCTGCAGGTTGTATGCTTCTTTAACCGAAACGGCATAATCGGTTATCACGGTCGTCGCCTGCCTGGCTACCCCGATCAATTCGTGGGAACTGAACATCATGGAGGAAAGGGTAAGCAGCACACAGGCTGCGGTCAGAATCGCCGTGCACAGCAGCGTAATCTTGACCTGTAAACTAAGCTTTTTCATCCGGATTCTCCTTCAGGCAATACCCCAGCCCGCGCTGACATTCGATCCAGTCTTCCCCACTGGCCGAGGCCAGCTTACGGCGCAGGGAAGACAGGTGAACTTTAAAGGCGTTGGAAAACAGATCTTCGTCTTCGCCCCAAACCTGGCAGATAATCGTTTCCGCGCTCAGCCGCTTGCCGTCGTGCAGCGCCAGCGTTTCCAGAATCTGCGTTTCCCTGGCGGTCAGCTTCAGCCGCTGATCCCGCACATACACCTGATGACTGCCGGTGTCGATCCGCAATGAACCGCGGCAGACAACGGCGTCCTGGCGCACAAAACGGCGTCCGGTCAGATTGCGGATGCGCGCGAGCAGTTCCTCGAAGTGAAACGGTTTGACCAGGTAATCATCTGCGCCCAGGTCAAGCCCCTTCACCTTGTCTGCCACCGTCCCGCGCGCTGATAAAATGAGAATCTTCTGCTGCGGCTTCTCCGCGCGCAGCCGGCGAAGCAGATCCAGTCCATCCAATCCCGGCAGATTCAAATCGAGCAGGACGCAGCCGTAATCCTCAGCCAGCGCCAGATCCAGCCCTTCCCGGCCCTCGCCGGTCCAGTCGACCTCGTAGCCGTTTTTCCGCAGCCCGCGCTTCAGCCCCAGCGCCAGATCTTCCTCATCTTCCACAATCAACAGTTTCATGCGGTTCTCCTTTCACTCTCCGGACATCTACGATTATAACCATTCGCAGGTTAAGCTAAAGTTAAGAAAGCAGAGTCTGCGAACAGACTCTACCCTTTTTTGCGTTTTAACAGAACGATCACCAGACTGACGACCGCCGCGCTCAATCCGATCACATAGAGATAGCCATAGCGCCATTTCAATTCCGGCATCGCCGTAAAGTTCATACCATACCAGCCGGCAATCAGCGACAAAGGCAGGCAGATCGTCGTGACTAACGACAGCGTCTTCATCGACTTGTTCAGCTGATAGTCCAGCTGGGCCTGATAGGACTGCTGCGTCTGGGTCAGGCGGTCGCGCAGCAGCTGCACATTGTCGCGATAGCGGAGGATTCGATCATTTAACAGTGTGAAGCTGCGCAGCTCGTCCTCGGCGAACAAGTCGTTGCTGTTTTCTTCAAGATGATCGTTGATGTTGATCAGCTGATCATAATAGCGGTTCAGCGTCAGCAGCTCTTTGCCCAACTGGAGAGTCTGCTGCCGAAAGTGCGGTGCTCTGGCGTCGAACACTTCTTTTTCCAACGTGTCGATCCGTGTTTCCAGATCTTCATGAATATCCGGATCCTGTATCAGAATCTCCCGAAAGAAGCCGGTGACCAACCGCGGCAGCGTCGCTTTCTTTGGCTGCAGCGACTGAAGCATGCGATTGACGGCTTCGCCGGTGCTGTCGTCTTCGTCGAACAGATCGACGACTAAAAAACAGTTTTTTACAATCAACAGGCCGATCTTATCCCGTTGTCCCAGAATCTGACCGGGATTGATCAGATGCAGCACGCACCAGAAGGCATTCTCGCTGACGCTGACGGCGTTGCGCATCAGGGATTCCCTTTCCGTGGGGATCGGCAGATGCAGTCCGGCCTGCCGGGCCAGCGCTTGCAGCTGTTCTTCACTGATAAAGCCGACGGTCAGATGTTCACAGGGGTAGTTCAAATTTTCCGTTTGACGACAGGTTTCTGTAATTTCAACAAGCATAACCACATCTCCCTTTTTCCTGGGCGCCGTTGATTTCCGAGGCCCGTTTGCTATCATTATACAACGAAAGTTGTTCATACCGATCGTGCGTTTTTTCAGCCGGCCTGATCTGAAACAGAAAAGAAATTTCCGCAGTCAAAAATTTCGGCGCGGACAAGAAAAAGATTTTTCCAATTCTGTTCTTTGCGGACAGAGGATGGAAAAATCTTACGAATTAAGCGGTTAAGAACTTCATGGTTTTATAAGAAAGCGGAGATCGCCTTTTTTGCCCAGCCGGAATCCTTGAGGATCGCCCGGCCGACGCCGATCAGATCGGCCTTCCCGCTTTGCAAGAGCGCCTCCGCGGCCGAGACTTCCGTGATTCCGCCCGTCAGCAGCACGGGAATCGAAACCGACTGTTTTATCGCGGCGGAATAGTCCTGAAAATAGCCTTGTTCGCTGTGGCCCGGACGAACATAACCGCCTAAGCCGCCGGTGATGTCGATCAGATCAACGCCGGCCTTTTCAAATGCCGCGCAAGCGAATATTGCGTCTGCCAGCGTACTTCCGTTTTCAAGCCCCTCGCACGCGCCTAACCGCAGTGCCAGCGGATACTCCGCACCAACCTGACTGCGGATCGCTTCGATGATCTGACAATGCAGGCGAATCCGATTTTCCAGCGAGCCTCCGTAGTCGTCCGTTCTCCGGTTGGTCAGCGGCGAATAAAACTGGTTGAGCAGATAGCCATGAGCCGAGTGGATTTCCACGCCGTCAAAGCCGGCGGCCTGGGCCCGGCGGGCAGCTTCCTTAAAATCAGCGATCACTTTTTCAAGATCCTGCGCTGTCATGGCTTTGGGCAGGCATTCGTCTTTCGCCTTGGGATGTTTGACCACACTGGGCGCTAACGGGACATAGCCGGTGACTTCTTCTTTCGCCGCGCTTCCGGCATGATTGAGCTGAGCGAATACCGGCGAACCGTTGGCGTGAATCGCCTCTGTCAGTTCGCGCAATCCCACGATATCCTCATCGCTGGAAATCGACGTCTGGTTTGCGCTGGCCTGCCCTTCCGCCGAAATAAAGCTGTGTTCCATGATGATCAATCCCAGCGCGCCGCCTGCGGATTTTTCCTGATAGTAGTGAATCAACTCCGGCGTAACCTTGCCATTTTCCGCCTTGGACGTCGCCATCGGCGGCATGACCAGCCGGTTTTTTAAGCGCAAATGCCCCACTTGAACGGGTGAAGTCAGTAAAATCATTTCGATTCCTCCTTTAGAACCTGATGAGAAAGTTATACCATAAAATTCCTTAATGTTAAGTCTTTCGCTCAAAACAGAAAACGGATATTTTTGATTTCCGCCTTTCAAACGAATAAAACAAATTCGCCGGTCTATTCCCAACGGATGACTTGTTCATCTTCAACAGCGCGAACCGATAACCAGCGGATTCATTTTGAACGTCGGTCAGTTCCATTTGTTCTATCCTCAATCCAACGTCAGAAAGACCACTCTTGCTTGGTATCACAAGCCGGATAATTTCGATAATTTGAGAAATCTTCGGAATCTCCTAAGTAGTACAATGTATTTTCTTCAATCACAAAATAACCGGAGAACACTTCCCCTTCAGTAACAAAGTCATTGTAGGACTCAGGGCCATCAAACCCATAGCGCTTCGGACTGGCATAGCTCACAGAAAATTTATAAATATGATCGCCTGATGACCGATATTCACCATCCAGCCATTTATCATATTCGGTTTCCATTCGGCTTGTTATGTGAAGTCGGGCAAAATCATTTTCTGAAGGATACAAAATGAAAACGAGACTGTCTCTTAAAAAAACGGATTCACCTTCAGGCAGACTGAAACGATCGTCAATCTTATTTTCTTTCCATTGACGACATACGAAGACGGCATTTCCAGCTTTAGGATTTTCTTCAAAATAAGTATCTCCGCTGACAGTATCGGGAGTGCTGGATATCATCGGTTCAGGATCCACTGTGGATCGAGGATTCTCCTGCACTTCAGCGGCGCAGCCATAACAGAGCAGGAGTAAGACGATCAAACCTGTTTTTTTCATTCAGTCCTCTACCTTCGTTTAAGTTTTATTTCTCTTTCTTCATACCGCGTTCCTGGATACCGCTTGTTGTGATTCATAACACACTTTACGTCATGCTTCCATTGTAAACGAAAAGTTCTTCCAGACAATCCTTGCGGATTCTATTTAATCATAGTAACTCTCTTCCTTAAAGCAGCCATAAAAAAAACGGAAGAAACGACCTCAGTCCCTGTTCCTTCCTACTCTATGAGCCTATTTATCATATCTTGAAAAATCAAGTTTGTAAATCCCCTTGCGATCAACTTTGACCTGAAGAGAGAACCATCCTATTTTCCAATTCTGAAAATGATTCATTTTTGGAAAATAGATTCGTTAAATGTGTTTACCGTCGATTCATCTTTGGGCCATAGACCTCTCAATAAAATTGTTTTATTTTTTTTGATCTTTTTAATAACGCGCTCATGTCTGCGCTTTCTTGAACACGAATGCGTTTAAGCTCCTCGATAAACCTGAATTGATTATTCATGTCCGAATAGTTCCGCTATCCAGGATTTCGGTTTCACCGGGCGTCCGCAGCTGAACGCATCGAAGCTGCCATGGATCAGGCTGCCTTTGCCGTCCCCCTGCGTGATCACCACGGTATTATTCTGATATTCCGCACGGATGTCCTCGTTCACTTCAAATCGTTTGATATTCTGAGCGACGATCACCGGGCGGGACTCTGTGTCCACGCCGTCAGTTAACTCGGAGTACACCGCATAAATCTGATTTTTCAGACCGGCTTCTTCATGAACACGGGAATCCGCCTGAATCTGAAATCGAACTTCTTCCGTTTCTCCAACGATCGTACAAAGGGAACAGAACAAACATAGACTCATCATTACCATCAGCTTCTTCATAAAAAAACCCGCCCTTCCTGTTGCTTTCAGGATGGACGGGTTTTCCATTTTTATACCAGGATCTTGCACAGGACAAGCTTACAGATTGAAGTAGACGAACAACATCCGGTCCTTGCCGTTGATGTCCTTGACCACCTCGGCGCGCACATCGCCGAAGGTTTTTCTGACCTCCGCCAACAATGCCGCTTTCTGATTCCAGCCAATTTCAAACGCCATCATCGCTCTGTCCTTCAGCACCTGCGGCGCGGCCGCAAAGACCTGACGGTAGAACTTCAAGCCATCTTCGCCGCCAAACAGCGCAACGTGCGGTTCATAATCCTTGACCGAAGCTTCCAGTGTTTCCTCCTGCGGAATGTACGGCGGATTGCAGATCAGAAGATCGACCTTCATTCCCGCGTCGATCACCGGCTGCGCCATATCGCCGATCAGAAACTTCACGTCGACGCCTAAGCTCGCGGCGTTCGCTTTCGCCACTTCCACTGCTTCCGCGCTGATGTCGGTAGCGCTCATGCGGATTTTCGGTTCTTCCTTGGCCAGCGACAGCGCGATCGCGCCGCTGCCGGTACCGATATCCACCGCGTCGATCGTTTCCACATCCGCGAAATATTCATCCAGATCCGCCAGGATATTCGCCACCAGCTCTTCCGTTTCCGGACGGGGGATCAGGACATTTTCATTGACCTTTAACCGATAGCCATAAAACCAGGAATAGCCCAGGACATACTGCATCGGCTCCTGTTTCAGAATTCGCTTCATCCCTGCCTGATATTGTTCGACCAGCTCCGCCGGCGCTTCGTCCTCATAATGCAGATACAGATCATAGCTTTCCTTCTGGCTTAGCTCCAACAGAAATACCTGCGCCGTTTCCTGCGGAATTTGCGCCTGCTCCAATAACGGCAGCGCTTCGTGAATCAGCTCACGGAAACTAGGCATTATTTTCGCCCGCCAGCTTCTGCCGCTGTTCTTCCGCCAGCAGCGCCGCAATCACGTCGTCCAGTTTCCCTTCCATAATCCGGTCCAGCTGGTTGATCGTAAAGCCGATCCGGTGATCGGTCACGCGGTTCTGCGGATAGTTGTATGTCCGGATCTTTTCCGAACGGTCGCCCGTTCCGATTTTTGCCCGCCGGACTGCGCCTTCTTCTTCCTCTTTCTGACGATTGAGTTCTTCAAAGACCCGCGCGCGGATTAAGCGCAGCGCGGTTTCACGGTTTTCATGCTGGGAACGGCCTTCCTGACAGTTGACTGTAATTCCAGTCGGCACATGCACGATCCGGACCGCGGAATCAGTCTTGTTGATATGCTGCCCGCCGGCGCCGGAAGCCCGGTGTGTTTCAAAAGTCAAGTCCGCCGGATCGATCTCAATATCCGTTTCCTCCGCGTCCGGCAGCACCAGGACGGTCGCTGTCGACGTATGAATCCGCCCCTGAGTCTCCGTCTTCGGCACCCGCTGCACGCGGTGTGCGCCGGATTCAAATTTCAGCTGACGGTACACCTCGTCGCCCTTGACCAGAAATGAAATCATGGAGAAGCCGCCAGCTTCCGATTCGCTCATTTCCAGCACCTGGATTTTCCAGCCCTGCGTTTCCGCATACCGCACATACATCCGATACAGATCGCCGGCGAAAATATTTCCTTCGTCGCCTCCGGCTGCGCCGCGGATTTCCACGATACAGTCGTGATCGTCGTTGGGATCCTTCGGGATCAGCAGCACTTCGATCTTCGTGATCAGCGCTTCTTTCTTGGGAAGCAGTTCCTCCAGCTCCATCTGCGCCATTTCCTTCAGCTCCGGATCATGTTCCTTCGCCATTTCCTCCGCCTGCTCGATATGCGAATTCAGGCCCTTTAATTCCTCGTAAGCCTCTACGGACTGTTTCAGCGAGGCCTGTTCCTTGCCCAGCTTCGCCAGCCGTTTCGGATCGGAAACAATTTCCGGAGACATCATTTCCTCGTTGATTTCATTGTAACGTTCTTCAATCGACTGAAGCCGTTTCATCATTGCATCCATTATTTACCCTCCTTATGCAGTTTTTACTTCCTGCGTTAAATCGATCAGCCACGCGCCCTTAAAGTAACGCTTTAAGCCGATGACCATGCGTACCAGCTGTTCCACCTGAATGATCAAAAAGACCAGCGCAATGCTTGTGAAATGCAGACCTTCAACGAGAATGAAGGCCAACGGCAGACCGACGATCCACATGATTCCCGCATCCAGAAACGCCAGGAATTTGGAATCCCCGCCGGCCCGCAGCGCCGAGAACACCAGCACATTGAACATCCGCAGCGAGATCCGGATTGAGAAGATCCGGACGATCAGCACCGCTTCCTGCACGACGTTCGCGTTCTGCAAGCCAAACAGATCGACCATCGGATGAGCGAAGCCCAGAATCAACAGCGACGACACGGCCGACAGCACGACGGCCAGCGCCACAAACCAGTTTCCCTGCCGTTTTGCCAGCTCCAGATCGCCCTGCCCCAACGAAGCGCCCAGAATTGCACCGTTGGCGCTGTTTAAGCCCTGGACGATAAAGAAGAACATGTTGGAGATCTGATTGCCGACATAGTAAGCGTCCATCGCTTCGGTGCCCAAGCGCCCGAACGCGCGGATATATAAAGTATTGCCGAAACCGAAAAATAATTCATTCAGCACTAACGGATACGCCCGGCGTAAGATCGGCTGGACAAAGTCCGAGCTGAGCGCGAACATTTCCCGCGGCGTTCCGATGAACGACTGCTTCGATTTATAAGCGTAGACGATATGAATCACCAGACCCGTCGTCTGCGCGATCAGCGTCGCCAGCGCCGCGCCCTGCACGCCCATCTGCGGAAATCCGAAGTGACCGAAGATCAGGCAGTAGTTCAAAACGATATTCACCGCCATGCTGACAAGACCGATCAACATCGGCACATGCGTTTTCTGAATGCAGCGGTAGGCGAATGAGAACATCGTGATCAGCGCGCCGGGCAGATAGGAGATCATCGCGATCATCAGATACTGCAGCGCGGATTCGATGACCGTCGGATCCGGAATGTAAAAGCGCATCAGCTGACGGCCGAAGAAAACCGAAGCCGCAACCCAGACCAGCGCGTTGATCAAACTCAGGATCACGCCCAGACCAAACGCCTTTTTCTCACTTTTCAAATCCTGCTTGCCGAAGAACTGCGACATGAAGATCCCCGCGCCACTGGCGACGCCGAAGCCCACCGTCATCATCAGATTTTCAATCTGGGCCGCAGTGCCAACGGCGGTCACCTGACCAATCCAGGAAACCATCATACTGTCGGCGATCCCCATCGCGCTGTTGAGCAGCTGCTGCAAGGCCAGCGGAACGGAAATCAGAAATACTTTTTTATAGAAATCTTTCGGTGCGATCCACTTTTTCAGCGCTTCAGTCATGGTCCAGCCCCAGATGGGACGGCTTGTTTTTAATCTGGTGGCAATGCCGGCAGCGTGCTTCATAGCTTTCCGACGCGCCGACCAGGATGATCGGATCGTCGTAATTGGCCGGTTCGCCGTTGACTAAACGCTGCGTGCGGGTCGCCGGAGCGCCGCAGATCGTACAGACGGCCGTCAGCTTCGTGACAAATTCCGCCTTGGTGATCAGAATCGGCATCACACCGAACGGTTCGCCCTTGAAATCCATATCCAGGCCGGCCGCCATCACCCGCTTGCCTTTTTTCGCGTAGTAATCGCAGATTTCTATAATATCTTCATCGAAGAACTGAACCTCGTCGATCGCGATCACATCGACCGAATCGTCGACATAGTTCAGAATTTCCTTCGCTTCCCGGATCACGATGCTGTCGACCTCGCTTCCGGCATGGGAAACCACTTTAGTTTCGCTGTACCGGTTATCAATCGCCGGCTTAAACACCAGCACTTTTTTCTTTGCAAATTCCAGCACCTTGATACGCCGGATCAATTCTTCTGTTTTTCCCGCAAACATACACCCGGAAATGACTTCCACATATCCCGGGCGGTATTGATGATACATCATAATTCCGCTCCTCTTCTTCCGTCATGGTCTTTGTTTTATTTATCCTTTCCTATTGTACAGGAATTGATGTCTACTTTCCACCCTTGGACAACGGTTAAAAGCCGAAAGAATCAATATTTTCATGGATGACGCGAAGCAGCGTCTTCTGATACTCCGCCTGATGTTCCGGCGTATAAATCTCGCTTTCCAGATCATCATACAGCCCTTCCGCCACGTTTCCCGGATCCGCAGCGCTGCGCCGGATCGCTTCCTTCAGCGCCTCGGCATAGAAAGTTAGACCCCAGGCTTCAGCCGCTTCTTTGCCATAAATTAACATGTCCATGCCGTGATTCGCCAACAGCTGAGGGACGCCGCCGCAGCCGATTTCCTCGTTGACGATCGGCAGGGTCAGAACATGCCGGTGAACATCCGGAATCTGCACGAGCAGTTCCGGTTCTTCCAGACCTTCGCGATAATAATGAAACAACCAGTTGCTGACAGCCGTCAACAGCCGGTTGTCCGTCATCCTTTTCAACTTTTTCTTCGTTACATTCCGATCCTTAATCATTAAAAACAACCCGTAGATCAGCGCGAGGACAAACAGCGCCCCACTGAACATCGCTAACATCAACGCTCCCCCTCATTCTTTTTAAAATCCCATCATTGAAAGAATCCCATGGCCCCCAAATCAGAAAAAAATAAGGGGCTTGCGCTCCTTATCCTTTTTCGCGTTGTTATTTCTTCAATCCGTACTTCTGATTGAACTTTTCGATCCGGCCCTGAGCCGCTGCGAAACGCTGTCTTCCTGTGAAGAACGGATGGCAGTTTGAGCAGGTATCGACGCGGATATCGTCTTTGACTGAACCCGTTTCAAACGTGTTGCCGCAAGTTGTGCAGGTGACTGTGACCTTATGGTAGTTTGGATGAATTCCTTTTTTCATAATTACTCTCCTTCCGCCTTGGACCCCTTGGCGTGTCCAAAGTAAGTGCTTATATATCTTAGCATAGCCCCATCGCAAAAGCAATCCTAAATTTCTTAATTTTCGCCTTGGTTAAGCGCTTTTCCTGACTTGGAAAGATTGGAATTTACGGCCGGAACTCCTTTTTTCAATCCTGTCTGAGAAATGGGGTTGAGAAGAAAGGAAAGATCTTCCAGACGCCTTTTTCTTCATCCTGCTTTTCCCTGAATGGTTTAATCCTGTCCTGACTTGCGATTTTTTTACTTTTCCTTGATTTCTTCACTAAAAACGAGCTTAAAACCCGGTATAATATCGTTAGAAAAGGAGCCTTTCCCCATGAATATTCATGGCGGAAAGACTCCTTTTCCATAGATAATGAAGCTTAATCCAGATCCTCGCCGTTGGTTTCAATGACCTTTTTATACCAGAAGAAGCTGTCCTTGCGGTACCGCTTCAGATCGCCGCGGCCTTCGTTGTCCTTATCGACATAGATGAATCCATAGCGCTTCTCCATCTCGCCGGTAGATACGCTGACCAGATCCATCGTCGACCATGGCGTATAGCCGATCAGCTCTACCCCGTCGTCGATCGCCAGCCGCATCTGCTCGATGTGCTGACGCAGATAGTCAATCCGGTAAGCATCATGAATCTTACCGTCCGCCGTCAGCGTGTCGCGGGCGCCCAGACCGTTTTCCGTTACCATGACCGGAATGCCATACCGATCATAAATATGGTTCAGCGTGTAGCGCAGTCCTTTCGGATCGATCTGCCAGTCCCACTCCGTCGCGGTTAAATACGGGTTCTTCGCCCCACCCATGACGTTGCCGGACACCTGCGCACTGGTCGGATCCGAGCTGATGCAGTTGGACATGTAATAGCTGAACGAATAGAAATCCACCGTGCCCTCGCGCAGCTCCTTTAAATCCTGTTGAGTGATCTCAAATTCAATCCCGTGGCGTTCAAAGTAACGCTTTATATAATAAGGATAAACACCCTTGACCTGCACGTCGCCGCTGAAGCAGTTGCGCATCAGGTCTTCCTGCTGGGTCATCAGCACGTCATCCGGATTGCACGTCAGCGGATACACCGTGATATGGCAGATCATCGTGCCGAACTGGAAATCCGGATTGATCGCTTTGCCCAGCTTCACCGCCCGGGCGCTGGCGACAAACTGATGATGCAGCGCGGCAAACCGCAGGTTCGGGTTATCGACCTGATCGGTGAAGAACTCCGTGCCTTCGTTGAGGATGCCGGCATGATTCCAGTTGCCCAGCTTGGTCGTCAGGCAGTTGATTTCATTAAACGGAATCCAGTATTTGACGACGTCTTTGTAACGCTCAAACAGAACCCGGCAGAAATTCAGATAATAGTCGATGCAGCGCCGGTCGGCCCAGCCGTTGCATTCCTGCGTCAGCGCGAACGGGTTTTCATTGTGATAGATCGTAACCAGCGGCTCGATCCCCGCCGCTTTCAGCTCGGCGAACACGCGGTCATAGAACGCCAGACCGGCTTCGTTGGGTTCACTTTCATTGCCGTTGGGGAAAATCCGCGTCCAGTTGACGGACATGCGGAAGATATTGAAGCCCATTTCCTTGCACAGCGCGATATCCTCTTGATAATGATGATAGAAATCGACAGCCTCATGACTTGGATAGAAGTAGCGGTCTTCGTCGATCACCGGGGTGATCCGGCGCGGTTCTTTATGCGTGCCGTTGGTCATGACGTCGGAAATACTGACGCCCTTGCCCTCGGCCTGCCAGGCCCCTTCGCATTGGTTGGCCGCCGAAGCGGCGCCCCAGAAGAAGTTTTCCGGAAAGCTTTTCAGTTGTTTCATTGGTTTACTCCTTTTCTTCAATTTACTGAACTAAATTTCATTTACATTTTCATTATAGAGCATGTAACCGGTTAAATCAATAAAAATAATTTCATTATTTGTTGTTGACTAAATTATTATTCAGTGATAATCTGAAAGTGTAAAAATTAATTTACCAAAAAGGGGGATTCAGATGAGAGAAAAGATTGCAACACCCAAAGCACCGGCAGCGATCGGGCCTTACGCCCAGGCTGTCCGACTGAACGATTTTTTATTCGCTTCCGGTCAGATTCCGGTTGATCCGGAAACCGGCGAGATCGCGGGCGACACGATTGAAAGCCAGGCCCGGCAGGTGATGAAAAACATTCAGGCAATTCTGGAAGCGGCGGACATGACCATCAGTGATGTTGTGAAAACGACATGCTTCTTGGCGGACATGAACGATTTCGCGGCGTTCAATCAGATCTATGGCGAAACCTTCACCCATTGCCCGGCTCGCTCCTGCGTCGCTGTGCGGGAGATTCCCAAGGGCGTCTTGTGTGAAGTCGAAATACTAGCGCATAAATAAGGAGGAAAACAGAATGAAAAACAAACAACTGGTCGAAAACATCCTCAAGCATGTCGGCGGCACCGCCAACATTGCCACCGCGGCTCACTGCATGACCCGCCTGCGCCTGAACTTAAAGGATACCTCGCTGGTTGACGAAGCGGCGCTCAATCAGGTCGACGGTGTGATGGGCGTCGTCAACAAGGGGAAACAGACGCAGATCGTCATCGGCACCGATGTTGCCAACGTGTATAAGGATTTCATCGAACTCACTGGTCTTTCCGAAGAAGCGGCGGTTGAAGAAAATCTCGACGACGTCAAATCCGATCTGAAAAAGAAGAAGGGAAATCTTTTAACCGGCTTCTTTGAAACGATTGCGGGCATCTTCAATCCAATCGTTCCCGCACTGGCCGGCGCCGGCTTAGTCCGCGCCATTCTGACGATCGCTGTCGTATTCGGTCTGGACAGCTCCGGCAATACCTACTTTGTGATCAACACAATCGCCAACGGAATCTTTACCTTCCTGCCGTTCTTGTTAGCGGCTTCCGCGGCAAAGCAGTTCAAGATGAACCAGTTCGTCGCGCTGACGATCTGCGCAGCGATGATGTCGGGCAGCTGGGCCGGCTTAATCGCGGAAGGTACGACGACGTTCTCCTTCCTGGCAATTCCGTTCACGGTTGTTAATTATTCGTCCTCTGTGCTGCCGATGGTCTTTGCAATCTGGTTTGCTTCCTGGGTTGAACGCATGATCGACAAATTCATTCCGGGCGCGCTGAAGATCATTCTGGTTCCGTGCTTAACGATGTTAATCGCGACGCCGATCGCCTTGATGACAATCGGGCCGGTCGCCAACTGGGTGGGCCTGCAGCTGGCGGCAGTTGTGACCGTTCTGTTTGAAAAAGGCGGCGTCTTCGCCGGTCTGATCTATGGCGGCATCTATTCTGCGATGGTTGTCCTGGGTATTCATCACGGCATGGTTCCGGTTCTGGTACAGGGCATCACGACGCAGGGCTTCAACTATATTTCGCCAGCCAGCGGTTCCGCGAACATGGCGCAGGCCGGCGCGGCGTTCGGCGTCTGGCTGAAATCCAGGAACCCGAAGACCAAAACGATTGCGGCATCCGCTACGATCGCAGCGGTGACCGGCGTTACCGAACCGGCGATCTACGGCATCAACTTCAAGTTTAAGAAACCGTTCATGGCCGCGGCCATCGGCGGCGCCTGCGGCGGTGCGTTCGCTTCCTTCTTCGCTTTGAAAGCCTATGCGATGGGCGGCCCGTCGTTCCTGAACTTTGCGATGTTCATCGGCGACAATCCGAGCAACGTCTGGCTGGTCATGGCTGCGTTTGCGATCTCGTTTATCGTTTCCGCGGTGCTGACGGTCGTCTTCGGCTTCGACGAAAACCGCTGAGTCTATCTCCCTTCCGCTGAACTGCCGGTTCCTCCCACCCCGGCGGTTCAGCTTGCCGCTCCCTTAGATAAAGGGACATAGTCTACAATGGATGATAAGAACAGGGCTGCGCCAGGCAGCCCCTGTTTCATAGAAAGGAAACAACACGATGAAAGAGAAAATGATTCCCGCTTTCCGCAAAGCCGAGGGCGGTCTGTTTACCGCTGTGGAAAAAGCCGACGTCGGCAGCGCCTATCAGGAAATGGAAAAGCAGGGCGTCGCGTTGATGGGCTGGGCCGATCCGTTTATGCCGGACGCCTCCATGCCCAAGCACGTCGAGCAGGCGTTGATCGACGCGATCCGGCATCCGTCCGCGCCGCACTACACCGCGCCGATCGGCTCCTCCCAGCTGAAAGCGAAGATCGCGGAAAAGCTGAAAACAAAGAATCACCTGCTTGTCGATCCCGAGCGCAACATCCTGATCACGCCCGGCTCGGACAGCGGTCTGTATTTCGCAATCCTGCCGTTTATCGAGGACGGCGACGAAGTTCTGATTCCCTCGCCCAGCTATCCCAACAACACGCTGAACATTGAAATTATGGGCGGGCGCGTCGTTCCGGTTCCGCTGCGTCCGGAAACCGGCTATCAGCTGGAAGCGGAGCTGCTGGAACAAACCGTCAGTGAAAAAACAAAAATGATCGTGCTGACCCATCCGAACAATCCGACAACGACCGTTTATAACCGGCAGTCGCTGGAAATTCTGCGGGACTTTGTGCTCCGCCACGATCTGATTCTGGTCTGCGATCAGGCGTTTGAAGATTTCTGTTACGAGAATGAAATGATCACCCCGGCCGCGATGAACGGTATGTTTGAGCGCACCGTGACGGTCTTCTCCTTTTCCAAGGGCATGGGCTTGAGCGGTTTGCGCGTCGGTTATCTGGTCTGCGGCGATGAGATCATGGATTCGCTGTACGCCAATGCGGTTTCCGTTTTGGGCGCAACCAACACCGCCTGTCAGAAAGCATTGATCGCCGCTCTGGAGGATCCGTCGTTTATGCAGGAATTTGAACGGGCGTTCAACGTCCGCCGGCAGGCCGCGGAAAAGATTCTCAACTCCATCCCCAACGTGCACGCCGATCTGCCGCAGTCCGGCTTCTTGTGCTGGGTGGACGTGTCCCGATTGGGCGATTCCTCGCAGATCGTGCAGTATCTGGTGAAGCACGCTCAAGTCGCCGTCAACGATGGAAAAAACTACGGCCCGGGCGGCGAAGGTCATCTGCGCATCGTGCTGGGCGTGTATCGGGACGATGCCAAGGTGATCGCCGCATTAGAACGAATCAAAGCCGCGCTGATTCAGTGGCAGGAGGAAAACCATGTTTAATTTGTTGAGAAAGAAAGAAACCGAGCCGACGATGCTGGCTCCCTGCGACGGCCGGATTCTTCCGCTCGAGCAGGTGCGGGACACGACCTTCAGTCAGAAAATGATGGGCGACGGCTTCGCGGTCGTGCCTTCTGGAGAATATATCGTCGCTCCGTTTAAGGGCACGGTGCTGATGATCTTCCCGACGCTGCACGCGATTGGTCTGCGCGCGGAGGACGGCCTGGAGTTTCTGATCCACATCGGCATGGACACCGTGAACGAAAAGGGCAAGGGCTTTGAATGCATCGTCCGAGAAGGCGATAAAGTGAAGCCCGGCACGACCTTGATTCACTTCGATTTGGAAGCGCTGCAGGCAAAAGGCTATGATATGACGATTCCCTGCGTGATTACCAATGGAACAGAATTCTCAATCACCCGCTTCATCACGGCGGAAAATGTCAAAGCTGGAAAAACAAGCGTACTTACATATAGCCAGAACCGGGGTTGATCGTTTACAATAAATGGAAGAAAAGAGGAAAGACTATGGCTTATCAATCTGTCGACCTGACCCTGGTAGATCAGGAAATTCTGAACTCCTATTCCAACATGATCGAAGGGCTGGCCTGTTATCTGGGGGAAGGGTATGAAATTGTCCTGCACTCCTTGGAAAATTACGAGCATTCCGTAATCAACATCATCAATGGATCGCATACCGGAAGAAAGATCGGCGCGCCGATCACCGATCTGGCGTTAAACATGCTGGAAAAGATCGAAAATACGAATAAGGATTATATCACCTATTTCAGCACGAACAAAAAAGGCGAACCGCTGAAATCAACGACGATTGCGATCCGCGGGGAAAAGCGGAAGATCATCGGCCTGCTTTGCATGAATTTGTATATGAACACCTCGCTGAATGATTTCGTAAAGACGTTAGTCCCGCAGACGCCGGGGTTATTAGGCCAGCCGGCGATGGAAAACTTTGCGGACAATTCCGACGAGCTGATCGAATCGACGCTGCGCAGCGTCCGCGAGCGGGTGATGAACGATTCGTCCATCGCGCCGTCGAATAAAAACAAAATGATCGTGATGGGATTGGATGATTACGGGATTTTCAACATCAAGGATGCGGTGATCAAGGTCGCCAATCTGCTGGATATTTCCAAGAACACCGTCTACATGCACCTGCGCAACAAACAGAATAACAAATAAGAAAATCTCCGGGAAGCCTGCGTTCTCCGGAGATTTTTTCAGATTGGGATGAGCGAATTCGACGTTATCAGCAGGATTGTTTCAGCAGGGTCTTCGCTTCATCGACGCTCAGCACTTTGCCATAAGAAACGACTTTCCCCTTCACAACCAGCGCCGGCGTGCTCATTACGCCATAGGCGGCGATCTCAGTCCAGTCCGTCACATGCGCGATCGGCCAGTTCAGCTTCAGCTCTTCCGCAGCCGTTCTGACTGCCTTTTCCAGCGCGGCGCATTTCGCGCAGCCGGAACCCAGAATTTTAATCCCGGCCTCCTCTTCGTTCGAATTCATCGTTGCCGCTTTGATGGAAGGTGTTTGACAGCCGCAAGCCTTCCCGGTCGTTTGTTTTCCAAAAATCCGCATTGCTTTTTCCTCCTTAGATTAAAAATCCCTGAAAGCCGTTAAACAGATAACCGACCAGAATAATTCCAATCGTGCAGACGGCGATGAACACCGCCAGCAATTTAGGTTTCACAGCTTTTTTCAGCATGATCATCGACGGCAGGCTTAACGTCGTCACCGCCATCATAAACGCCAGAATCGTGCCCAGCTGCGCCCCTTTGGCCAACAGTGCTTCCGCAACCGGAATCGTGCCGAAGATATCGGCGTACATCGGAACGCCGACTAAGGTCGCCAACACGACGCCCAGCGGATTCTTACTGCCCAGCAGCGCTTCGATCCACACTTCCGGAATCCAGTTGTGAATCACCGCGCCAACGCCGACGCCGACCAGAATATAAGGAAACACCTTGCTTAACGTTTCCTGAACCTGTTGGCGGGCATAAGTCAGCCGGTCTTTGCGGGTCATTGCGACATCGTCCACTGTTCCAGCCCGGGCTGAACGGATGAAGTCCTCGACCTGATCCTCAAGCTGCAGCTTTTCAATCAAGGTTCCGCCTGCGACTGCGATCACTAAACCAATGATTACATACAGCACCGCAATCTTCGCACCGAAGATACTCATTAATAAAACCAGACTTCCCAAATCCACCATCGGCGATGAAATCAGAAATGAAAACGTCACGCCTAACGGCAGCCCCGCACTGGTAAAGCCAATAAAAAGTGGAATCGACGAACAGGAACAAAACGGCGTCACCGTGCCCAGCAGCGCGGCAATCAGGTTCGCCCCGACGCCATGAAAGCGCGTCAGGATTTTCCGGCTGCGCTCCGGCGGGAAATAACTTTGAATATAAGAAATCAACAAGATCAGCAGGCACAGCAGCACCGTGATTTTAATCACGTCATACAGAAAGAAGTGAACGCTCCCGCCCCATCTTGAGGTCACATCCAAACCCAATTTTTCCAAAAGTAAGCCAATCCCCTGATTCAGCCACCGCATTCCCAGAATCTGATCCTGAATCAGCGACAAAAGATTTTGTAAGAACTCCATTTTGCACTTCCTTCCTCTTTCAGATCAAAATATTTTGATATGTTGAAATTTTTTAAAAGTCATCCGCCGATGACTTCTACATTTCGTCTGTTTTTCGGCCTGTCAGGAAAGACAGTCTACGCACAGCGTGTTCAATGCCTTCCTCGTTTAGCCGGTAATGCGTCCATTTTCCATCCTGACGGCTGACGACAATGCCCGAATCACACAGAATCTTCATATGATAGGATAACGCTGACTGGCGGATATCCAGAATCTCGATCAGCCGGCAGGCGCATTTTTCGCCATCTTTGAGCAGCTCCAGAATTTTCAGCCGGTTTGCATCGCAAAACGCTTTAAAGATTTTGGTGTCGCTGGAATATTCCTCCATCGTTTCCCTCCTCATATCAAATTTTTTTGATGTATTTTGATCATACAGTCAAACACTGAATTTATCAATCTTCATATCAAATTTTTTTGATATGATATCAACAATCAGGACGCGGCAGACAAACTCGCCAATCTGCGGGATATCTTCAAAAGCACGGTTGGCCTGCCTCTGCACAGCAGGCAGAACAATAAATTCTCCGGGGCCTTTGGGTTCGGGGATTTTCTTCATTTATATGGATTTTTCTTTCTGCGTAAAAGCCAGAACAAAAAAACGGGAGTGCCGGTATCGGGGTGTTCATTTTCCCTGTGCGGCGTTCCCGTTTTGATTTTTCTGTGCTGATCTTCGAAAGTTACAGCCAGAAGCGTTGGTAATAAATCCCGCGCAATAAGGCATGCGCGCCTTCGACGATCAGAGCAATCGCGAAGAGGGCCGACAGAGCCACCGTGCCGATCATCGGCTTGAAGAACGTCAGCAAGCCCAGAATCGTCATCGCCGCGCCGATCAAAACCAGCCAGCCCCAGCCGTCAAAGTTCAGCTTTTTCAGATCAAAGCCGCCGACCAGCTTGGACAGGCCGGAGAACATGATCCACATACCGAAGATATACGGCAGCACCGACGCGACCAGCACGCTGTTGCCCAGAAACATAAAGCCGACCAATACGCCGAGAATTCCGTCCAGCAGCTGCCAGCCGGAACCCAGCATCAGATTATGAAATACAAAATAAATCGTCAGGTCGAAAATACCGCTCAGCAGGATGACAAACCCGATCATGCCAGCCATGGAGATCAGCGACGCATCGGGATTAAACAACAGCGTACAGCCGGAAAGGATCAACAGAATCCCTGCGATAAACCACAAAATCCGAGTCATTGAATTCTTCATCATGTCCACTCCCTTTTTTGCATCAGACCCATGTTCTGATTACACCTACATCTTAATCCTTTTTCTTTCCAAAGGAATAGACAGCCGCGGAAATCTGTCGAAATCTGAAACAATCCGCCAAGATTGTCAAAGCTGCAGGGCGCCATGGCAATCTGAAATGGCCTTTTTCAAGCAGACCGCTGACATTCATGCTTTTTTACAGAGCACTCAGGCCGGATCATCCGGGGTTAAATAGCGGGAAACAAATTTCGCATACGCCGGATCTTCCCGCAAGAAAGCCAGCTTCTCATCCCGCTGCAGTTCTTTGAGCAGCGAGCTTATTAAAATGGTGTTGAACGTGCCTACGTCATTGGTGTTTTTAATATGCGGATAGAGCGGGGAAATCGACGGATCCCACGGCTGTTTGAGCGCTTCCAGCATGCGCTGCAGAGCGTCCAGACACGGCTTCGCCTCTTTTTTCTGCAAGGCCAGCAGGAAATCAGCGATCGCGTGATCGTAAGGCATCAGATCAAACTGTTCCGCGGTTTGGCGCGACAGCTCGCCATAGCGCTCAGCCCGCTCGCTCTGCCCCTGCTTCCAGCTGAGATCCATTAAATTACTCAGCTGTGTAATCAGGTTGTTCGCGGTCTTTAACAGCTGGCGTTCCATGAGATCCATTGCCTTTTCTTCCTCGCCGCTGGCAAGATGCAGGTTGATTTTCAGCTGCTGCTTATCCACGGCCAGCGGTTCGGGCAGCTGATCGAGCAGTGTCCGGGCTTCGTCCAGCGCTTTCCGCTCCAGAGCGTCGGAAAACAACATCACGATTGCGGATTCCCGGACATGCCGGTTTTCCCCCTTTGCGCATAACCACAGCCAATCGTCAGCCTGCGCCTTATACCGCGAGGCGTCTTCCGGCCGGGTCATCGTAACGGAGCCTTTAATCATCGTCGCCATGCCGTAGATCAGCGTCATGCAGTTAGGATATTCCCGGATCCTGTCCCGTGCCATTTCAAAGGCGGCTTCCAGATCGCCGTTTTTCACCTGCTCCGCGACTTCGTTCATCAGGTTGGCAACTTCCAAGTCTGTCAGCTCGTCTTGAAAGGAAAGCAATGTGTTCAAATCTGTTTTTAACAGCCGGGCTAACGGCGGCAAAAGCGTGATATCGGGATAGCTGTTGCCGTTTTCCCATTTGTTGACAGCCGGGGCGGAAACCCCCAGCAGTTCGGCGACGCGGTCCTGCGTCAGCCCCAGCTCCTTGCGGCGCTGGCGGATCACTTCGTTCATCTTCATCATGAATCTCCTTTCATGTCGTTTGCGGATCGTTAAGAAAAAGCTTTTTCCAAGTTTATCTTAACAGCTGCCCAACGCTTGTACAACTGAATGGAAAGAAGGTTTTGGTTAATTTTTTTAACTGTCAGTTAAGCAAAAAAAATCAGATCCGCAGGCACAAGGGCTCGCAGACCTGATCGACAGGTGAAGCTTATTCGTAAGATTGGTCATGTCTTCTGCGGATAACCGGTTAATCCAGAGAAACCGACGCCGTGACGCGTTCTTTCAGCTGGCAATAGCCGGAACATTTCCGGGCTGCCGGAAACGTGAACGCCATCGACCGGCCCAGTAACAACATCGAGACCCAGGTCCCCTCGCGCAAGGTCGTCAATTCCAGATGGAAAATTACGATCAGAAGCAGGCTGAGTCCGATGAAAAACATATCCGCCCGGCTGCGCAGAACACTGAACGGGATGGCCCACCGCTGGGACAGCACCATGACCAGCTGCTCAAACGGATGCCGAATCAAATCCGCCGTCATCATCACCGCCACGCCGTACGACGCCAACAAAATCCCGGCGATCATCGCCAGCCACTGGACGCCGTAGCTGCCCGGAATCCAGGTTGAGAAGCCCGGCAGATCATAACAGAACACGTTGACGATCTGTCCCTGCAGCCAGGCGACCAGCACCTGCAGCAGCTGCAGCTTGGGAAACTGCCGCCGTTGAATTAAAATCTGAATCAGGACGCAGCTGCAGTTAAAGATGATGATCAACGTACCGCTTTTCAGCCGGGTCAGAAACGCCAGATTCTGCGTAAACGCCACGACGGCGGTCTGGCCCAGTCCGGACTTCATCATAAACGACAGGCCCAGCGCCGTGATCGCCACGCCCAGTACCATTTCAATCAGCTGTAAGCCTTTTAAAGTCTTTGTTTTCATGCTTGTTCCTTTCCGATGGGAATCCCGGTGTAATTTTCAATCACCCGCAGCACGCCATAGGCCGTATTCGCCGGTGCAATGTGATTGACCTGCGCCAACAGCGGTTCCTCTGCGTTGCGCATGATGTGTCCGTAGCGGAATTCCTGCAGCATTTCCAAATCATTCTCGCTGTCGCCAAAACACAGCACTTCCTCGTTTGCCAGGCGCCGCGATTCGCAAAGCTGCCGCAGCGCCGCCGCTTTGGAAACCGCGCTGTCCGTCATTTCAATCACATCCCCGTGAACGACGCTGACCTTGAAGTCTGTCGCAGCCCGCGCCCAATCCGCCAACGCCGGCCGGGAATCATAAATTTCAATTTTATAACAAGCGCCCAGCTGTTCCAGCGGCGTGTCCGTCAGACTCAGAAAGCCATGTTCCTGCGCGAACAGCGCCGGATCCGGCAGCCGCCTGACTAACGTTTCCATCCGCTGCCGGTAGGCTTGCGGGTCGCTGCACCAATTTCCCTTTTCCATCGACGCAACAGCCAGAACTCCCCGCTTTTGGATTTCATGAAGCATGGCCTGCGCCGGTTGGGTCTTCATCGGCCAGCGCTGCGTCAGCTTTCCCCCGCGGTCGTAAACCAGCGCGCCATTTAAGGCGATCACCGGACAGCGGAAGGCGTACTTCGCAAACAGCGGTTCGACAATTTCCATCGCCCGGCCGCTCGCCAGCACCCATTCAATCCGGCGCGCCGACAGCTTCTTCATATAATCCGCAATCGTCTGATCCAGACAATGATTCGCGTTGCACAGCGTCCCGTCCAGATCCGTCGCAATCAGCTTGATCATCGCCGTGATGCCCCCTTTCATTCCAGAAGAAAATGACGACTGCGCGCCACTTTCTAAATTCTATTTTTTTCCAATTTACGCTTGAAGCTGAGCCAGAATCAGATCGACCATCTCGTCGGCTGCGCCGTATGGGAAATACGTGTTGAACGATTCAAACACAATCCCATATTCCTGCTTGTTGACGGCATAGTAATGAAAGCCGTTGGCATACGCGCACAAAAGCGTCGGTTTGCCATCGTATTCGCGGATCCGTTTGCCCAGCACCGTGTCGATTTCGCACGGCACCGTCACGATTCGGAAGCTGCCGAAATCCACGATCAGACATTCCGGCTCGTAATGCAAATGCGTCTGCGCCAGCTTGTCCTCGACATCGCGCAAATAGCACGCGGTAATCCGGTGCGCCCGGTCGCTGTCCGGATCGAGCGTTTCCAGCTCCGCCTTGAGTTCCCGCTGTTTTTCCAGCAGGTATTCGTTGGTCTGCGGATTGTAGTCGATCGTCATCTTCACTGACCGGACGTCCAGTTTCTCCACGGTCAGCGGATGAGGATGTTTCGGGTCGATGAGCTGGGCCGCGATGCCTTCGCCATAGCGAAGACATTCATTCCAATCCACGCCCTTTTTCATTAACCGCGGACTGACGTCGCCGGCTTCGCCGTTGAAAATCATGACCGGCATGCCCGTCGCTCCCTGCACGCTGCGGCGGAGCACACCGAAGAAATCAGCGGTGATATACAGGTTCTGCGCGCCCAGAATCGTCGGATGACACGCCAGGTTCAGCAGCTGCACCAGCGGCAGACCGCCCGCAGTCCGCAGTGTCAGGATCTCGCAGCGGTCGTTGTATTCCTCGCCGGGCCGGTTGCGGTTGTTATAAAAGCCGTTGATCGTAACCTGATCGAGCGTCGCCTGCGCCTCGCGCAAATGCCGCAGCGCCCATTTCGCGGAATAGATCATTTTATCCTGAATCCGCTCCCAATACTCCAGATCCGGATCCAGTTCTCCGTTCATGCCATGGGACACCACCGGACTGTTATGAGTATGCGAACAGCTGACGCAGATATGCGACACGTCCAAGCCGCAGGCTTCGCTGACCGCCTTGCGGCAGGCGTCGGTAAACTGCTGCTCGGCAATCGCGATATCCAGCGTGAAAAACACCATCGTTTCCCCGGCTTGTAAAATCAGCGTATCCAAAAGCAGATCGTCGCGCAGACCGCAGGCCGTCCGCAGCCCTTCGCCGCTGACCTGTTTCTGCTGCGCCGTCTGGTTGAAACAAAACCGCGCTTCATTGTAGCCTTCCATTTTGCACGGAAGGATGGGATTAATGATTTCCCGTGTATAAGCCGCTTTCATCGTGAACGCCTCCTTGTTTGACTCAACTTTCACTTGGCGAGAGGCGGCGGAAACCGATCCGGCCCGCCGTCCTTCTCCATTTTAAAGCCGATTTCTGCCTGTTTTCCAGTTGACCGCAAGCTCAGCCAATCGTATAGATACTGCTTCCGGCCTGGACCTGACCCTGCGGCTTGCACGCAAGCGCGCCGTCCTTCTTCGTTGCGATGACGATGACGACCGGATCCAGTCCCCGGGTTTTGACAAGCTCCGGATCAAAGCTGCCGATCGCTTCGCCCGCAGCGACGCGCTGACCTTCTTTTACATGGATCGCAAAGCCTTCGCCCTTCATGCCGACGGTGTCCAACCCGATGTGCATTAAGATCTCCTCGCCGTTATCGGTTGTAAAGCCGATTGCGTGCTGCGTGGGGAAGACCATCGCCACCGTGCCGCTGACCGGAGCCGATAACTTTCCATTGGCAGGAATCACGGCCATGCCTTCGCCGACAACCCCGCTGGCAAAGGTCTTGTCGTCGACCTGGCTCAAGGCGATCAGTTCGCCGTCCACCGGAGCGGCCACCGCCGTCGGTTCCGACTTGATCTTTAAGACAGCCTTCTTCTCGGCCTGAATCGCCCGCTCGCTCTTTTCCACATTCTCGTCAAACGGTTTGATATACGTCAGCACCAGCGCGATCACAAACGCCACTGCGTAGCACAGCGCCACGACCGGCATCGTATCGCCGAAGATCGCTAAGGAAATCACTGACGGAGTGGAAACGACATAACCATAGCCCCCTAAGATGGCGCTCAAGGCTCCGCCGACGCCGCTGGCGATGGAAGCCGCCATAAACGGCCACTTGAAGCGAACCAGCACGCCGTACAGACCTGGCTCCGTAATGCCTAAGACTGCGGAGATTCCCGCTGACAGCGCGATTTCTTTGTTGTTTTTATTCTTCAGCCGGAGGAAAGCTCCAAAAGCTGCGCCCGCAACTGCCAGTGCGGAAATCCCGTAGATCGCGATCAGCGGATCCCGGCCATACACTTCCAGGTTGGACAGGATGATCGCCGTCAGGGACAGATGCATGCCGGTGAAGACGATGAACTGACGCGTAAAACCGACGATGAAGCCCGCGACGATCGGTGAGAAGTCAAACAGCCAGTTGACCGCCATTGCGACATAGCTGGACAGGTAGTAGCCGATCGGCCCGGTGATGCCCAGGGCGACAAAGCCCATGATGATAAACACGCAGATCGGTGCGAACAACATCCGCAAGAAATCCGGAATGACCTTGTTGACGCCCTTGTAGACATATTTCAGCACCCAGACCGACAGGATAATCGGAATGACAGATCCGGAATATTTCGCGTAGGTCACCGGGAATCCAAGCAAATGGATCGCCGTGCCGGCATTGTTGATTACCGTCGGATACATCAACATGCCCGCGACCGCCATCGCCATGAACGCGTCCGTGTTGAACTTCTTCGCGCTGGAATTGGCCAGCAAGAACGGCAGGAAGTAGAATGGAACGTCCGATATAATGCTTAAGAACGTATGCATATCGCTGCCGGAGGTCAGTACCTTCATCATCACAAACAGCGAGATGAAGCCCTTTAACAAGCCGCCGCCCAGAATGCACGGCAGACATGGCGCTAAGCAGCCGGCCAGGAAATCCAGGATCGCGCTGAAGCTGAATTTCTTCTTTTCTTCGTTCTTTTCCCCGAAATCATCCGGTACCTCGCCACCCGAGGTCATCGGATATTGTTCGATCATCATTTCATAGATGCGGCCGACTTTCTGGCCGATGATGACCTGCAGCTGGCCTGCTTTCCACTGTGCCCCCAAAACACCCTCGACGTTTTCCAAGGCGTTCACGTCGGCTTTCTTTTCCTCTTTGAGCGTAAAGCGGATGCGGGTGGAACAATGCATCGCCGTGTTGATATTTTCCGTCCCGCCGACCAGCCGGACGATCTCGTCGATCATTTTCTTTTCCTGAGCGTTGCCCTTCATGCGTTCTTCTCCTCGTTTCTGTTTGTTTCTTTTGTTGCCGGCCTTCCCCAATCGCGGCCGTTGGAGCGGATCAGACGGGAATACCAATAGAAGGAATCCTTCGGAATGCGGCGCAGATCCAGCGTTTCCTCGTCTGTCGTGTTGATATAAACCAGACCATAGCGCTTCGCCATCCCGTTGCCGGTGCTTAACAGATCGGTAAACGACCATGGATTATAGCCGATCACCTCGCACCCGTCTTCGATTGCCAGACCAACCTGATAGATCTGATCGCGCAGGAAGGCGATCCGATTCGCATCGTGCACCTGGCCGTCCGGGCCGACCTGTTCGTGCGCGCCCAGTCCGTTTTCCGTGATCATCATCGGCAGACGGTAATGATCCCAGACATACCTTAGCATATACCGCATCGCGACCGGGTCGATTTCCCAGTCCCAGTCCGTCGTTTCAACGTAAGGGTTCGGCGCCAGGGCATATTCACCCGGGAATTTCGGATAGACGAACTGGCCTTTTTTACCTTCTTTATTCAGCGCCAGCTCCAGATAGCTTTCCTCTTTCGGGCAATGCTTCGCGACGTTGGAACGGTAACAGTTGAGGGCGAAGTAATCAATTTTCGCCTGGCCGATCAGTTCCATATCCCCCGGCCGGATATCCGGATCAATGTCGTGCAGCTTCCAATACTGCTTGACAAATCCGCTGTATTCGCGGAACGCATACAAGTCGTTCCAGATTTTTTCCGTCAGTTCTTCGGCGTTCATCGCCGCGATCTGATCCTGCGGCTTGCAGCTTTCCGGGTAAATCGGAACATAGCCCGGCACCGGACCGATCTTGCCGCCCACGACTAATTCATGGCAGGCGATCACAGCCTTGGCATGGCACAGGTTCATGATGTGGTTAATCCGCCACTTGTCTTTTTCCCAATCGGTGCAGCCCTTGTCCAACCCCAGCCACTTGCCATAGACGATCTGCATGTTCTGCTCGTTGATCGACAGCCAGTATTTAACACGGTCGCCGAACGCCTCGAAGCAGACGCGGACGTAGTGATCGAACAGATCGATCACCCGCCGGTCGCGCCAGCCGCCCAGTTCATCCACCCACACCGGCATGTCATAATGGTACAGGGTGACGATCGGCGTAATGTTGTGCGCGAGCAGCTCGTCGATCAAATCGTTGTAAAACTGAATGCCTTCCGGATTGACCTTGCCGTCGGAAGCGGGAATGATCCGCGGCCAGGCGAGTGAAAAGCGGTAAGAGGTGAAGCCGCACTCCGCCATCAGCTGTACGTCTTCTTTCCAGTGGTGGTAATGATCGGCGGCGATTGAATTGTCAGCATAAGGTTTTTTCGTCTTACTGTTGAGGTCGATGATGGCCGGTGTGCGGCCGCCTTCGGCGACCCCGCCTTCAACCTGCCAGGCCGCAGAGGACGCTCCCCACAGAAAGCCCTCCGGAAAAATTGGATCTCGTCCATAGTCCATTGTTTTCTCTCCTTTGCCCCTTCCGCAATGCGGATTGGCGGCGCTTATTGAGAGTCTCCATATTTTCTGACGTAGACGCTGTACAGCACATCCAGCACATAGATCGTTCCATAGGTATAATAGACGGATTTCGCTTCCTGCGACCGGTCGGCGGCGCTCAGATGATAGATCGTATCATAGACGTCGTCGAAGTCATGGCTGCGGTTGAGCGTAAAGAGGATTTTATACGCCGGATTGTCCCGCAGGTAATCGCGCGAAGCAGCGGCGAACAGTCCGGATCCGGAAATCACCAGAAGCAGATCCTCTTTCTGCAAATGCTTTACGAAATCAATATTCTCATACATATCGGAAACCATCCGGATGACCTTGTTCTGAAAGATCATCGAATGCTGGAACTGAGCGACCGAGGTCGCGCCGACGCTGGAGGTCAGAAAGACGACCTCGCGGGCGTCGTGAATCCGTTCGGCCAGCCGCTCGACTTCCGCCGTGTTCATGCGCTGATCCAGCTCGGCGATCATCGCGTTGATTTCCTGCGTCAAGGTTTCGCGGTAGTTCTCCCGTCCGGCATGCTTCTGAAAGCTTGCCCGCTGATCGTCGTACTGGGCGAATTCATCTTTAAACGCGACGAAGTTCTCATATCCGATCGCCTGACAGAACCGGCGGATACTGGAACGGGACACAAAACAGTCGGCGGCCACGTCATAAATATTGAGCCTCGACAATTCATGATAGTGCTCGAGAAAATATTCAGCGAGAATGAAATAGGGATCTCCCTGATTGTTTTCATTCAGCACGTTAAACAAGGAGTTCAGCAAACTGAGCCGATTGATCTTCATACCTAGGTTCCTCTCTGTTCTATTGAATCCTGTTTACCACTGTTGTCGCCTTCATCTTAGCATGCGCTTCCATCGTTTTGGGGTTCAGAAATCGACCCTGAATCTATGCCCGGAAATCCGCTTTTGTTAAAGGAGATCAAGCGCTTACAATCAAATTGGAAAAAGGCCGGGGAAAACAGGTTTCTGCACCCTTGAATGTACGGCAGTTTTTTTATCGTTGTCAACCCGGAAAAAGAAGAAATAAAAGGAAAAAAGCGAAAAAGCAGAAGGCGGGGATGAGCTTTGCGGCCAGCGAAGCGGGATAACGGCAAAAAAAGAACCGCGGCGATCACACCGCAGTCCGTAAAAGGGAATCAATAGAGCCTGCTTTTCGCCTCAGATACAGACAGAAAGCAGGATCATTGGAATTTTTTGTCAGATGAAAGTCAGCGCACTCAGGCTTTGGATCACATCGGCAAGGTCTAAATGTTGTCGATCGGATACATCGGGCGCAGAATCGTGCGGTACCGAATCTTTTCCGTGCGCTGGTTCGTCGCACCGTCGGTCAGTGACATCACGCTGAACTTCGCCAGTTCCTTTAAGCGCGGGTAAATGTAACCCTGCTTGACGATGATCAGATCATAATCAAACAGATTCAGACCGGCCGCGGTATATTGTTGATCCTCCGCGAAAGAAACGGCTTTTTCCGCGATGATCACGTCGATCGCCGTGCCGTCCAGCGTGATCGTCGTGCAGGTGCCGACGGACAGCGTTTCGCCATAATGGTGATGCAGCTCACCGGTCGCTTTGACCGTGCCTTCCAGATGCACCTTCGCCGACAATTCATCCAGATTCGCGCCCAACTCGACGCTGACATGGGTACCCGGCTGTTTGTCTTTCAAAGCCAGAGCGGTTTCCGCATCCGCGATGCAGGCGAATACAACCCGCTTGCCGTGCAGATCTTTCGCGGCCAGGCACTGCTTTAAAATCGTCGTGTTGCAGCCTGGACCGCCGGCGGTGCAGTTATCTCCGGAATCGGTGATGACGACCGGGGATTGAGGATATTCAACCGCCTGTTGGAACGCGTCTTCCGGCTCCAGCGCGTTGCCGGTAAAATGGAACTCCCGGCGCTTGCTCCAGGCAAAGGCCGCGATCTGATCAGCTTTCTCTTCCGCATACGCCCGATCGTTCTCTGTCTGCGGAACGACGATGACGCTGGCGCCGCATTTCGCGTTGTCATGGCGCACATAGCCGATATGATAGGAACAGCACAGAATCCTCGGATCCGCCTCGATTTCATCGAGCAGCTTGTTGATGGAAACCATCGGTTCATCCAGCGAAACACTGCGCTCCCCGCCGACTAAAATCGGAACCTTGCGGTACACCGGATGAATGTCGCGGCGGTTGTTCAGTAAGTCGATAAACAGCTTCGCTACCAGTCGGTGACAATCCGGCCGGTCGGTGTGGGGGGAATGGCGGAAAGTGCGGATAATCTGACAGTTGTCGGCCTGTTCCTGCGACAGATTGCCGTGCGGATCCATGACCATTGCGATCGGCAGGTAAGGTCCGATAAGCTTGCGGATTTCGCGGATGATCGTATGCTCGCCGCTGCCCCCTTCCAATCCGAGGACATTGCTAGCGCCATGCAGGAAGAAAAACATCCCGTCGATCTCGTCGATGTGTTCGCGCACGCCGTTCAGGAATTGTTCAAGAATGAAGTCGAACGCTTCCCGGGTGACGCGGCCCCCAGCCCGGCCGTCTGCGTAAATCGTCGGAATGACTTCGATTCCGGCTTCCTCAAACAAATCGCGGACATACAGCGCGTCGACGACGTCTTCGCCGGTTTTCATCATAAAATCCTGCAGCGCGCACGTTTTTTTCACGCGGGCGTTGGATTCGGCGACAAAGCCGCCAATTAATACTTTCATGTGGTGAACCCCTTTCTTCGTTTATTTACCCCAAGTATACGCATCCTGAAAAAAGAAAGGGGGTCAGAAATTGACCCTCAACTTTTTTCCATAAAAGAAAGAACGGAAAGCTCAGCGCTTTATTTTCAGAACCTTTTGACGGTTGAGCATCAGCGGCTGGTAGTACGCCACGGTATCGCACATCGGCAGCACGTCTTCATGTAAGATAATGCCCAGCTCCTTTTGAATATAAGCCCGGCGTTGGCGGATTGTATCCCACAAAATCGGATCTTCTTTCTCGATCTGACGGCGCAAAGCCTCATCCGCCAAAGCCACGGTGCTTTCCGCTCCGGTTCCCCCATAGCCTTGCATCGACGGGATGATGTCGATCTGAAAAAGCATCCCGCTGGCTAACGGAATCGTGGACCCCGGGGTGATCGGCGAACAGAGCCATTCCTCATCCGCGCTCAAATGTCCCGGATTCAGCGACCAGTGATACTGCGCCTTGGGCAATACCCTTTCGATACACTCGTACAGCTCGCCGCCCAAAAGGCCGACCTTCAGCGTTTCCAGCCATTCCGCGACGGCGGCATAATAGGGCATGGCCAGCTTTTCCAGATAATCCTGCGCGCCTTCCGGCAGCTGCGACGGATCGCTGACGGCATAGCCGGCCCGGCTGGTCAGTCCGCCCTTGTACCCGGTCGTTAACGACAGCTTATCGCCAAGTTGGATTGCCTTGCCGCAAGGATACAGATTTGCTTTTTCAAAGCGGTCGCCGGTGGAAAAGATCGTTACGACGCTCGGGCGCTGCCCTTCGGCGTTCATCAGCGAACCGATTTCCAGCTCGGTCTTTCCCGGGGCTAACGCTTCCATCGCCCTCAGCACGCAGTCGGAAGCCAGCGAAGCGCCGTATTCATAATGGATCAGTTCGTTGGCGTTGTTCGTGATCCGCGCGCCGTTACGCGGATCAATGAACAGTCCCGTGGCGTTGATCAGCCGGCCCCCGGCCTGACGCAAAGCCTCGACGATGAACGACGGCACGTCAAACAGCGTACTGTTTTCCTCCGTCTGGCTGGTGAACAGCTTCCAGCCGGCCACGCCGACCTTCATGCCGGATTCAATCCCGGCCTGCGTGAAAAAATCACAAAGACGGCCGTCATCCGTCATCGGCTGATTCGGCAGTGAGAAAAACGGAACATGCAGCATCGTCGCCGGAATCCGCGAATAGTTGACCATTTTCGTATTTTCATTTCCCAGCAGCAAGACCGCTTGGCCAGTCTTGAACAGCAGCAGCATCGACTCCTCAAAGCGGGTCAGAAAACCGGTTAAATACTCAAAGTTGGAACCATGTTCCAGATCACAGTAAACCGCCAGACAATCAAGCTGATGCTTTGCCATGCGGGCCAGAATTTTATCCCGCCGCTCCCGCATCGTCTGATCGCTCAAGAAGACCGGCTGGCGTTGTTGATGAAACCGCGGGACAGGCGCGCTGTCCCAGATTACTTTTCGTGTCATATTTTTCCTCCCTGAAGATAAACTTATCCAATGCCGGCAGGGCTGGCCAGAACCGGCCGCGGATTTTGTTATTCCGATTATAGCATCCCGACAGAGGCAACGCGGGACAATTTTCGCTCCTGACAAAATTTCATGTTCTCTGCGCCTTTTCCTCACTGCCACGCCGCGTAAAACCGAATCCGCCGGCAGACCGGCAACATTTCCAGCCGTTTTTTTCTCTTTCACACGCTTCTGATCCAGAATTAAGTTTGGTCGGCAAAGAGCCAATGTTGGAAAAAAGATTTGTATTCCCCAACGATTCCCCATACAATAAAAATAGAATTCAATCCTCTGGCTGCGGCCTGCCTCCCGGTTGCGACCCTCAGACGTTTTTTTGAACATACCAGAACAGAAGAAAGCAAAGGGGGATTTGCTTTTTCTCTGAATAAGGGGTGACTTCGATGAAGAAAAATATTCTGATCCGCACAAACTTGCTGGTGTGCCTGATCATCGTGATCGGCTTTTTAATAACGGCCTTCCTGAGTTATCAGATGAATTACACCGTTTCGCTGGATAACATTGAACAAGTTTCCAGTCTTACCTCCGAAGGAATCTATTACCAGCTCACCACGCTGTTTACCAAACCGGTCAACATCTCGCTGACCATGGCCAACGACAGCCTGCTTCGCACAACGCTCTTGCAGGAACAGGAAAATCTGGACAGTTCCGAGTATATTGAGACACTGCGCGAGTATCTCAACAGCTATCGGATAAAATACAACTACGATTCTGTTTTTCTCGTTTCATCTGCGACTCATCGCTATTACAATTTTGAAGGACTGGATCGGACGCTGGAGCCGGAAAATCCGGAAAATGACTGGTATTATGATTCCTTAAGTTTATCTCAGGATTACTGGATCAATGTGGATAACGATGAAGTCGCCGGAGCGAATAATAAGATTACGGTCTTCATTAATTGCAGCATCCAGGAGGATGACGGCACGCTTTTGGGCACGGTCGGCGTCGGCTTGCAGATTGATTCGCTGCAGGCGCTGATTCAGGAATATGAAAATCAATACAATGTTGAAGCCTATCTGGTTGATCAAAACGGCATGATCGAGATCGCATCGCATTATACCGGCTATGAAAAGGTCAATTTCTTTTCACTTTTCGATTATCCGCAGGATATCCGGCAATCGTTATTGATCTGGAATAAAGGCGAAGCCGCCGACAGCTTCTGGACCGCGCAGGATGGACGGCGTTCCGGTGAAGATTACCTGATCACCCGTTATATTCCCGAGCTGGACTGGCATCTGGTCGTCCGGCAGGATACCGGCAAGTTTCTGGCTGAGCTTAGACAGGAGATGCTGCGCTCGGCTTTGATCATCCTGATGATCATCATCTTCATCCTGATCGTCATCACCCGCGTCATCCGCAGCTTTAACCGCCAGATCGTCGCGCTGACGCAATCCATGGAGCAGGAAAAACGATCCATCTTCAAAAAGGCGACCGAGGAGTTATTCGACGACATTTACGAACTGGACATCACACGCAACCGGCCGGCGAATGAAGCGACGGTTCAATATTTCATGAGTCTGGGCGCAGAAGCCAACACGCCGTATGATGAAGCATTAAAAATTGTAGCGGAAAAACAGATCAAAGAGGAATACCGGCAGGGTTATATCGACACCTTTAAGCCGGAAAATGTCATCAAGGCGTATAAAGCAGGGCAGGACACGTTAAAATATGAATTCTTGATGTCCACCGGCGGCGATTATTTCTGGATGCGGATCACCGCCCGGATCATTGCACAGAAGAGCGACGGTTCGCTGCACATGCTGACCTACCGGCAAAACATCGACGCTGAAAAACGGCAGGAGAACCGGCTGCAGGAACTGGCGCAGCTGGATGAAATGACCGGACTGCTGACAAAGACAGCCACCCGGCGGCACATCGAACATTTATTGAAAGAGAAACCGGATCAGCTGTACGCTTTCTTCATTCTGGATATTGATACGTTCAAGCAGGCAAATGATCTGTATGGTCATGCCTTCGGCGATTCGGTGATAGAAAAATTTGCGGCCGTGCTGCGCGCTCAGTTCCGCGAACAGGATATCATCGGCCGGATCGGCGGCGATGAATTCGCGGTCTTCATTCCGGCGCCGGATATCGCCTGGGTAAAGAACAGAGCTCAGCGGTTGTTAAAAGCGCTGCACTATACGCACATGGCTTTGGGAAACAGCTGGGATGTCAGCGCCAGCATTGGCGTTGCGCTGACGGCGCGGGAAGCACAGGACTTTGAATCGTTATATCAGAAAGCGGACTCCGCCCTCTATATGTCCAAGAAAAACGGCCGCAACAATTACACGTTAAAGCCGTAACGGTGTGCTCAAACAAAGATCCGGGAATTCCCCAGGTGGAATTCCTTTTTCAGATTAGATTATTGAACCTTCCAAGAACAGACGAAACTTTCTCATCCTGTTTGACCCGGCGAGTCCGCAGACCGATTACTCTGCATCTTTCAGTTACCGCAATTTTCTGACTTCATTTCCTATTCCCTGTGAAACCCTGTATAATGTCCTTAGTGAAAATTCAGCACAGGGAGGCTACCATGGAATCAGCGATTACAATCCTCAATCAAATCATTAAAATGTTCCTGATGATGGCCGTCGGCTATCAGTTGTATCGAAAGAAAACGATCAACGACGACACGACCGCCCGGTTATCCAATATTCTCTTAATGGTCGCTACTCCCTGCACGATTGTGACTTCTTTCAATCAGGAATATTCAGCAGAGAAATTACAAGGATTAATGTTCGCTTTCCTGTTAAGTCTCGCGGTATACGCCGCCAACATCCTCATCGCTCAGCTTCTTTTCAAGCCAGAGGAACGGGTTGAAAAATTCTCGCTGGTGTTTTCCAACGCCGGTTTTCTGGGGATTCCGTTAGTCACCGGCTTATTGGGGATTGAAGCGGTATTCTATCTCGCCCCGTTTATCGTCTGCTTCTATTTGTACGCCTGGACGTATGGCGTTGTTGTGATGTCGGGAAAGAAAGAAAACATCACGATCAGAAAAATCGTGACGAACCCCTGCATCTGGGCCATGATCCTGGGCGTCGTCATTTTCCTGACAGTGAAACCGTCGCCGCCTTTTATGGAAGCCATAGAGTCGCTGGGATCCCTGAACACGCCGTTGGCCATGTTGGTGTTAGGAGCATATCTGGCAAAAAGTCCGCTCGTCCACATGTTCAAAAACAAAACGGCTTATCGCGTCAGCTTTGCCCGCCTGGCGTTGATCCCCGCGCTTTTATTGGCAGCGTTTTGCTTCATTCCTGAATCCTATGCCACGATCCGCACGGTCATTCTCATTTCTGCCGCGGCTCCCTCCGCAGTGCTGGCGCCGGTTTTTGCCCAGATGTTTGATCAGGATATTACATTAGGCGCACAGATTGTCAGTCTTTCCACACTTCTCAGTCTGTTCACCCTGCCGCTGGTCTTGTTTATCTCGGAAATGATTTGGTAAACGCCGCTGTTTTCGCTAAGCTGGATTCTGGAAATAAATTGAAATCCGGAGAGGAAATAGGGTATTTCGATTTTAATGCGAGGAAAGACATTACCCGTCAGGGCATGAATAACGAAACAGGGATGATGACCGCAAAAATGGATAGGGATGAACAAGGGAACATTTCCTGTGTTATTCATATCGGCGATTCTATTGACCAGAATACGCATGAAACAAGCAAGAATATGAACTTCATTTTATCAGGACATGGAAAAGCCATTTTTGATGGAAAAGAAGTTGGTTTAAGAAAAGGGACTTGTCCTATTTGTAAAAAAGGTTCTGAGCCTGGCATCCTCAATCCGTACGATGAAGCTGTATGCCTTATCACAGTAGTTGTAAAACGATAAATTGGGCTTGTCCGATAGAAAAATATGAATTTGAAGGGAGGTCATGTTTATTAAAAAGTTTAAGCTTTTTATCATTCCCATATTATTTTTCATTCTGATAGATCAAACTGTAAAAATAACGATATCAAGAGGATTCATGCAGTATGAATTCGATATCCTTTCTGGAATCCTCAGGTTTAATCCGGTATTAAATACACGTTTATCTTATTTTGGAAATTTTATTGAACTATTATCAGACTCCTTCGTAACGATTCTTCTAAATGTTTTTGCTTTAGGGATCTTGATATCGGGCTATTTATTGTATAAGAGAAAAATAGAAAATACTAGTTTCCCAGTAAAAATGATACTGATTTTCGGCTTAGCTGGATGCTTGTGCAGTCTGATTGATAAGCTGTTTTGGGGCGGAAGCTTAGATTTTCTACAAATTCCCAACTTCTTTATTTTTGATTTGAAAGACTGTTATATTACGATAGCAGAAATTCTATTTGTTATTCTTGGAATTTTACATCGCCAGGAAATATCAGTGAAAGAGTATCTACGTTTTTGCTGCAATAAGTTTAAATTGTAAAAATCCAGTTTCAAAAATAGATAAATTAGAAGCTGGAGAACTAATTATGGACTATATCGTTAGAAACATAAGACATTCGGAAATCCCAGTTGAATGAGTGGAACAAGGAATCAAATCAGATTTAAACACAAATGGTCAATCAAGCTGACATACAGACAATCGGCTCCGCAAATTGGATAAGCCCAATATTCAGGGAGAAAATCAACTTATTCACCTGATAAAATTAAAATCTGGCGCAAAGTCCAGATTTTTTATTTCATTCCGTTTGTGACAGCCCCATTCGAATCCATTGCTCCCTCGGTGCTTCAGATTCGATCATTTTTTCTTTCAATAATCGGATCATCCTCGCCCTTTCCTGCGGCCTGTCATCTATTAAATTCTGTTTCTGTTCGGGATCCTCGGTCAGATGAAACAGGAAGTCGCCATCCAGCGCGGAATTCTGATCAGTATGACAGGGAATCCGCAACACCGGCATTTGATGGGAAAATTGATTCAGCCGCACAAGCTCCGCGCCGTTTAATTCCTCCCGAGAGAAGAATTCCCGCATGTGCGTCGGCATCAGGGTATATTCCGCCAGCGGCTGGTTATCCGGCGTTCGATTGGCGCGCATATAAAGCCATTCGCCATCCGTAACATTCACATGACCACCGAAGATTCCAAACAAAACCGCGTCATGAATTACCCGATCCTGACTCACCACAGGAAGCAGGGAACATCCCGCCATGCCGGCGATTGGCGGAACCGCGAAATAATCCAGCAACGTCGCAGGAATATCCACCGTCTGCGCCAAGGCCGACCGGCGCTGGTTTTCAGGCTGCCCCGGCACATGGATGAAGCAAGGCAGATGCACGATCTCATTATACAGCGGAGGTTTGTTCTTCCCCAGCCAGTCATGCTCGCCCAATAAGAAACCATGATCCGTATTCACGATCAGCAACGTATCCTTCCACATCTCATGGTCATCCATAAAATCCAGAATTTTGCCAAGATAGGCGTCGCACATACTGATCAGCGCGGCATATTCCTTGCGCAGATCCTCCAGTTCATCCAGACTCAGCTTTCCTGTAAGCGGGCCATAGACCGGCCAGTTCAGCCGCGGCGGCTGCGTCAAACCATATAAATCACGATACCGCTGCGGAACCACAAACGGCTCATGAGGATCAAAGCATTCTACCTGAACGAACCAGTTTTCCCGGTTTCCATGCGACTGGAGAAATTCCAACCCCGCATTCATCGTCTTTATTGAAGAATAATCCTCTTCCCGACGCTGTTTTTGTCGATTCGCGTAATGTTGAACAAAAGAAACGCCGGATTTCGTTAACGGATGTTGGCGCGGCAGCTTCAGGTCGATATCCCGCGGCTGCCAGCGATCCCCTTCCTGACCGCGGAAGCCTTCCCAGCTGTTATACCGGTTATGATATGTGGCTCCGCCGTCTTCAAAATAATGCGAATGATCCGTGATCAGATGGGTATAGATTCCATGATTCTTTAATTGATCCACAACAGAAATATCAAAGGGTTCCAGCGGTCCCCAGCTGCGGTGAAGAAAGTTCAGCTTTCCGGTATGCAGCTCGCGCCGGGCCGGCATACACGGCATGCTTCCTCCATAAAAATGATCGAAAGTGACGCAGTGTTCTTCCAACCGCTGAAAATTCGGCGCGATCACCCAGTCATTGCCATAGTTCGGCAGGTAACTGCGTGTCAGCGTGTCAAACATGATCATGATTGCCCGCATAATTTACTCCCACAACAGCTTCTTTCTTAAACCTGGGTTTAAAATTTGTTTCCGCCGCAGAAAATCTTCAACCAGATTCAGCGTGTCATAATAACAGATGTGTTCCTCGCTGGAATTCCAATTAAAGAATCCATGATCGCGATCGGGATAGACGACTAATTCGCAGTCATTGCCGACAGCACGCATTCTTTTATGAAATTCCTTAATACTCTCCACAGATACCGCGCGATCCGCTTCCCCTTGTATCAGCAGCGTCACAGGCAGACCTGGGCGAATATATTCCATTGGAGATAACGTCTCTAATTCCGGATCATCAAATTTTGGCATTTTCTTTTTCAAGTCCTTAATCTTCTCCTGTTTGCCGTTAATATTGATTGTATCATCCTCCGACAATCCGTCAAAGGATGAACCCAGGGATGAAAACTGAATTCCCGGATTATATAAAATCATTGCGCAGGGAACGGAGGATTCATCACTTTCATCTAACGAATTGACCATAGCTGCCACACTGGCCATCGCTCCGCCCGCAGAACCACCCGCTACCACAATCCGTTTCCGGTCAATTCCTAATTCTTCCGCATGAGCGATCACATAGCGGAGCGCTGATTTACCGTCAAGCAGACAGTCTTTTACTGTAATTCCCGGCAGCGTCGTCAACCGGTAATCCGGCGTTAACGTTACCATGCCTAAATGAGCGAAGTATTCCGCCTGCATCCGAAAATGACTGGGATTTCCTTTATAGAATCCCCCGCCAAAGTAGAACAGGACGGCTGGACGGCAATCTCCCGCAGCCCAGCTTTCTGGTTTAAAGATGGACATCATCAAATCCTTTTGCGGTGTTTTTTGATAACAGAGAGTTTCCATCATTACATCTGAATAGACGTTTTCCTTAATGACTGGCATATTTATCGCTCCTTACTCACGCTAAGATCCCTGTAAAATATCCGATCGTAGAAAGAATTAGAAACAAACCCATAATCTTTAACGGTGTTACCTTTTTCTTACGAATCAGCCAAAGAGTTCCGCCTAAAGCCGCCATCGTCAGCAAACCAGGATAGACTTTATCGAAAAGCGCTTGAACGTTAATCTCCAATTCTCCGAAAGTGAAAGATAAGCCCGTAGTAACGTTGGCCGTACTGGCCGTTACCGCACCGACGACCAAGATCCCTAGGATTTCAACCGCCGAGATAAAACGATCTTTAATTCCGGATGAAATAATTTGTTCCGCACCGTTGATTCCCATTTGAACGCCAGTTTTGAAAAGCGACCAGGTCAGAGGATAACAAATCAGGAAATACGCGCCGATCAGGAAAAGAACGCCAATGACCGATCCACCATCACTGAGACTGATGGCGATAGAAAGCAGGATGGGGATCAATAACCCCTGAATCAGGGAATCGCCGATCCCTGCAAAGGGCCCGGCCAGTGCGGTTTTCACGCTTTGGATAAGTTCATTGGGAATCTCATCCGTTTTCGCTCTTTCCATTTCCAATCCCAGCACAATCCCCGGCACAATAATTCCGACTGTCGGCTGTGTATTGAAGAATACACAATGATTCTGACATAACTCGATTTGTTTTTCAGGATCATCCGGATACAGTTCTTTGGCCGAGGCGATCATCATGTTGACCATGCCCGGGCCCATCATTCTTTCCATGGTAAAGCAAACGCCGGAACCGAACAGGAAACTCCACATCGTCTTCCGTAAAAAGTGTTTATCCTTACTTAAATTCTGCAACTGAGTCATGCGTTTTCTCCCGCCTTTCCCTGAATCATAAAAATCACATAAGCGATCGCGCCGCCAATAATCGTAATCGTAATGACGTTAAGCCCGACAACTTTAAGTAAAGCGAAACCCAATACGAAGAAGATCAGCTGACTGTTATTCTTCAACAGACTATTTAATAAGATCGCAAAACCCAGTAACGGGATGATTTTAGTAAAAACCCCCAGAATTCCCATGATACTGGCGGGAACTGCGGATACGATGACGTCAATCGCCGCTGAACCAATCAAACACAAGATCGTAATGATTGACATGTTGATCACCAAATTCAGCGCGGTAGGCACTGCAAAATGTGTCCAGTAAGCCTGTTTCAATTTTCCTTTGGCAATCAGATCATCTGCTTTGTGCAGTATAATTTGATTCACATTCATTAATAAGACCTGGAGCATCTGAGCCAGAAAGCTGAATGGAACCGCTAAGGCAATCGCCACTTCCGCATCGCCGCCCTGAAGCAGCGCCAGAGGAATCGCAAACCATTGACTGATGTCAATCGGCGGCATGGATGCGATCCCGCCGACATTCATCGTCCCAATATACATCGCCTGCAATACCGCTCCCACCATAATTCCTTTGGTTACATCCCCCATTACAAGACCGCAGATCATTCCCGCGATCAATGGTCGGCGGAAAATCTGGAAGCCCCAATGTCCAAGCAAAGCATGAGAATTCATAAGCCACCCAAAGAAGCCGAGCAGCAAGGCTTGAAAGATACTCATTAAGTTCTCCTCCTCTTATAGTTTGTTAAATTTTTGTTGGATTCGTTCACGGATTTCAGACCATTCAGTCCGCGCCGAATTGGGAATCATCTGCAGCCATATCCGGACACCCGCTTCTGTCAGTTGTTCGACAGCTGTGAATTCATCCCTCGTGAAATAAGTTGCCGGTACGATCTCTACGCAAACTCCCGCATTTTTCCGTTGGGATAAAGATGCAATATTTAAATCTTTATTCAATTCAGGAATTCTTTGAATTAATTCGACCATGGGTACCGGAGTCTTCATTAAAATTAATGTCTTCACGGCATTGTTCAGCGCTTCTTTTACTTTATCGACGCCTTCGTTTAAAGTATAGACCGCGGCCTTCATGGTTTTCGGGACAGCCATCGTAAAAATTCTTTTTAACAGTGCATTTTCGGCAGTGGCATCGTCGATAACGATAATCTCCTGTATATCGTAGGTCTTGACGATTTGAGTCATACATTGTCCGTGGATCAGCCGTTCATCGCTGCGAATGAGTTGAATCATAGAGAGTCCTCCTGTTTGTTTTCAGCAAATTTTGTAAGCGCTCGCTTTGCTTAATTCCAGTTTATATTTCAATCAGGACCACCGTCAAGATCATTCCGGAAAGGGATTTTTTAAATTGTAATATTTATCAATTTAATTTATACTTCTAATATAATCGTGCATTCAAAATCAAAATTATCCATATTTTATCATCTGAAGGAAGAATAGCTATGATTAACGTTATATTAGCCGGTAAGTTTGCGATTGATTCTCCGGCATTGCCGGCAGGCTCGTTTAATATCATCGCAAGGGTATCAAATTTCATCGACGCAAAAGAAAAGGTTCAGGAATACATTCCGGATTATTTAATCGCGGAACTGGATCTGGTCAACGGCACTGCCTGGGATTTGTTATATCTGATTCAAAAGCAATCGTTGCCGACACGTTTTGTTCTGATTCATAATGATTTAACCTATCCCACTGTTCGTCGGGCTTTCCGCAGCGGGGTGTGGGATTACCTGCCGGATTGGGATCCTGCTCTTTTGAATCTGCCCGCGATTCCCATGATTGGCCGGGAATCCGATCCGCGTTTAGGTTTGCAGCAGTTATTGGGTTTGATCAAAGATGGGCAGCTACGGCCTTCTGCGGCCGCTGACGCACAAATTTCAGCCGCTCTTGCCAGTTATCCCGCTGCCTATCACATGATTTATTTCCGAATTGACAACATTCATCAAGCCTATGCCAAAATCATCAAAAACCGACGGCAATTCCGCAATTCTTTGCAAAATCTAATTGCGCAGACGCTTACGATGAAACATCAGCTTTTATTTATTAAGAATCACTCCGGCCTTTTCCTGGTTTCTGATCAGGATATAGACGGGCTGCCCGAACAACTGACAGCTTTGCAGAAAAAACTTGCAGAAACAACGTCCCTGACGCTTTCTTTCACTATGTCTGAAGTCTGCACCAGCTTAAATGGCTTCGCTCAGAAGATGATTCAACTCATCGACAATCATGAAACATGTTTTTTTAAGCAGCCCGGAATCTTTTTGAAGCCTTCTGAAATTATTGCTTTTCGGTCGCTCCAGCAATTCAATCCTGTCTATCAGAAGGAACGTTTCCAGCAAATTCAGGAAATAACATTGGAAAATCTTACAGATGTCAAAGAATCAGCGATCCGCTATTTTATAAAGCATCATATTTATCCACATGATATTCAGGAATTTTTTATTACTTTATTTACCAAGATTCGTTATCTAGGCTTGCAGAGAGGATTTCGTGATTTCCGTGATTTCTCACAGTTAATCCTGACGATCCAGTTTTGCGAATATCTTGAAGATCTGAAGGTCATTTTAGATGAAGCTGTACGTACAATTTTCCGATGGATTCAGGAAAATGGAAATTATCAATACTCAAAAATTGTAAGAGAAACTTTAATTTTTCTGCAAACTCATTATACGCAGTCTCTGACCTTGACCCAGCTGGCGGACTTTCAAAGTGTAAGCGAAGCTCATTTAGCCCGAACCTTTCAAAAAGAAGTCGGGATATCTGTTATGGCCATGCTAAGAAAAATTCGTTTGGAACATGCCGTTTATCTATTGGAAAACACACAGGAAAAAATAAAAACAATCGCCGTTCAGTGCGGCTATACAGATAGCTTATATTTCAGCCGGATTTTTCATCAAGCAACCGGACTTTCGCCAATTCAGTACCGGAAACAGAATCGAACAGACAAATAAAAAAGATCTGGATATTTTCCAGATCTGATCATTGAAAGGGGTATTTGCATTTTTATTCCATAACAAGTATTCTGAAGCCATTTTATCTATCTAATTTTCTTTCATTCTTGCCGTCAAATGATCGTAAAGGCGGGACGGATAAATCACATTTTCCAATCCTGTCACCCGGTATTCCTTATCGGGTCTTAATGTGATCGTCGAATCGGCGACAATCTCGACAAATTCATCCAGCGTTAAGCTCGGATCCATCTGCAGGGCCAGCGCGTAAAAACCAGCCAGGGTGGATATCGTACCATAGTTTACATCCAAACGGCTCGGATAGTAAACATAGTTTTCTTCTCCCGGAAAAGCCAGGACCCGGTTGGCATAAGGAAGATACAACACATGATCTGGAGTTTCCCCGGCCTTATCGAAATAGTAGGAATTCACATCATCCAGCGGGGCATACGGAATTTTAGCCAGCGTGGTGAAGTAATGACCATTAAAGTAGGGCATTCTGGTCAACACTTCGATCCCCGCTTGTTTCAATTCCTCGACTTTCGTCTGATATGCATCATAAGCGCTGTCCTGATTGTTCATATCCGAGAAAATAAGAATCATCCGGATCGGATCTTTTTTCAGGGTTTTGTTATATTCCAACAAGGAATCCAGATTTTCAAGGATGGAGGAAAGGTCTTGCTTCCCCTTTTCATCATATCCCGAATTGACGATATAAGCGATTGAAGCCTCCGGGGCATACCCCAGCGACTTTCCCGCCAGATTGGACAACATTGCGCCGCTTCCAAGCGTACTGATCAAATTTTGAGATAAGGGATCTTCGTTCCCATAAAAGAGTTTCAAATTATCTTTGTATTCAGGATGATCAACGTAAAGCTGTGGTCCGATGATCGCGATTCCCACGCCTTTTCCAGTGATTCCATTTTCATGGAAAAGCGCTGCGCCTAACGGTTTGCCCCAGGCTTGTTTCCAAAATTGCTCAATGTCCAGGTTCGTCAACGTATCCGGCCATTTTGTACTTGCGGTAAACATCGTTTCATTCGCAAGCTCGGATAACGTCAGCGAAGATAAATCCAGCGTTGAAAGATCTTTCGCTGTAAAATTATAAAAATAAAAATTTTGGGATGTCTTAATCTGATAATCGGATAGACTTGGGTTTGACAGGTTCTTATCCGGCCTGGATTCCAGAAATTTTTCCATTTCCTTTCCCGCTGAGGTCCCATGAATTCCCGGTTTCAGACGACCTTCGCTAAAACAGCCGCTCAAACACACTATCAATAACAGACCCATGATCAAAACTTTCTTCATTTCCGATCCCTCCTTATCCATTTCTATCTCAATCATACTCCAAATTTCAAACAATCGGAAACAAGGATTATCAATTTAATTCAATGACAGTTTTTCAAGCCTCCAAACTTGCGGTCTAAAATAAAAAAGACCTGCGCAGACACGCTGTCCGCTCAGATCTTCTGATTTCATAATGGCGCTATTCGATCGTTTCCCGCCAGATGTTTGCGCCCAAGGCCCGCAGCTTGCCATCCAGATCATCGTAGCCTCGTTCGATGTGATAAATTTCATGAATCTCCGTCACGCCTTCCGCTAGCAAGCCCGCCACTACCAGACTGGCGCCGCAGCGCAGATCCGTTGCAGTAACCCGATCGCCATAGAGCGGCGTGATTCCTTCGATCGTACAGCTGCCCTGACCGACGCTGATATCCGCGCCCATCCGCTGCAGTTCGATACAATGTTTAAACCGTTCCGGATATATCGTTTCCTTGATCGTCGACTTGCCTTCCGCCTGCGTCAGCAACGCCGATAACGGCTGCTGCAAATCTGTCGCAAACCCAGGATATGGCAGCGTTTTGATATCCACGCCCTGCAGCTTCCCGCCGCCGCGGATCGTCACGCTGTCCACGTCGACTTCCATATCCACGCCCATTTCCTGCAGCTTTGACAATAACGATTCCAAATGCTGCGGAATAATGTTGGTAATCTTCATTTCCTTAGCCGCCGCGGCCGCCATGATAATAAACGTGCCCGCTTCAATCCGGTCCGGGATGATCTCATGGAAGCAGCCGGATAAATAATCCACGCCGTCAATCGTGATCACATTCGTCCCCGCGCCGCGGATATGCGCGCCCATCTTGTTTAAAAGCGTCGCAACGTCAATGATTTCCGGCTCCTTCGCCGCGTTTTCAATCGTCGTGCGGCCCTTTGCATACACCGCCGCCATCATGATGTTGATCGTCGCGCCGACCGAAGAAATATCCAGGAAGATCTTTGTTCCGATCAATTCTTCCGCTTCGATCGTATAACACCCTTTCTGGTAGTCGACCTTCGCCCCCAGCGCTTCAAAGCCCTTGAGATGCAGATCAATCGGCCGCGGCCCCAGATAACAGCCGCCCGACATTTTAATTTTCACATGCTTGTATTTGCCTAACAAGGCTCCCATGAAATAATAGGAAGCCCGCAGCTTCGTAACCGCCGGATGTTCCAGCGGGCAGTTGATCATCTCCGTCGGATCGATGATCAGATGCCCCCGATCCTTATGCACCACCGCGACGTTCAATTCCTCTAACAAGGTCGATAACGACTCCACGTCCGCGATATCCGGAACGCCGCAGATCGTCACCGGGCCGTTAGCCAGAATGGAGGCCGGGATTAAAGCCACCGTCGCGTTCTTCGCCCCGCTGATTCTGACCTCTCCGTTCAGCTGATGACCGCCTTCAATCTTAAATACTTCTTCCATCGGTTGGGCTCCTTTCATTGCACTATCATACTATTAAGTTTGGCTGAAAACGTGATTGTTCCCTGATTCAATGAACGCGGAAACCTTACTCGCAATACAGCTGACGAATCTCTGCTTCCCATTGATCCATCAGTTTCTGCAGCTTCTTTTTGTTATTCTTTCTGCCCATCCAGGAAAAGCTGGCGATGGCCAGTTTTTTCTCCATGCTGGACGGCAGGAATTCCTCGCTGTACGTCACCTGACAACGATCCTCGCCCAGCGCGGCGCATCGGGTGTCAATCACCTGCGTACCGTCAAACATATCGACCCGCAGCTGGACATGACCCGGCTTGTCGTATACCGCGACCTGCGCCTTGCCGACCCGCTGCTTCCTTTCTGAAACCAGAACCTTCTTATCATATTTCATGCCCTCATGAATCTGGGCGATTGTCAATTTCTTATCGGTTTCGATCTGAATATCCTGCGCAATCCGCCGTGCCATGAAATTGAAAAACTGCACGGCAGAACAGGGAAACTCGTGCTGTATCTGCATAAACCTCATCCTTACCTTATCCGTACCTATTATACCGTGAACTCCCCGGCATTGCCACAATTTCCAAGTCCTTACCGGCAGTTTTCGCTTTCCTGAACTTTCCTTTCCCGCGCCGTTTATCCCAAAACTTCCGGCAGGCGCTTTGATCAACATAAATAAGGATCGCTTTTTTTTCGATCAAACTGACGTTGGAAAACCGAACGGAATGTTCCGCTCTCCCACTGTGCTTCCACTCTGTTTCATTTCTTCCGGTACTTCATGCTATAATAGAGATAACAATCCACCGCAAGGCAAAGAATAATGTAGGACAGACAAAGCCATCGCCGCTTTTCCAGCCGAAACGAAATCACAATTCTGATTAAGACTTCCGGGAGAAAATGAACCATGGATAAACGCAGACACCGAAAAACTCACACTCTGGCGCAATTTTTACGGCGCTATTTTCTGACGACCGCTTTGGGTGTACTCGCGCTTTTGGGGAGTGCTGTGCTCCTGTTTCTGCTGGGACTTCAGGCTGGATGGTACACGCGGCTCAATCACAATGAGAAACAGGCCCAGGAACTGATCGGTAAAATTCAGCGGCAGGATTTCTTTGATCCGGCTGAGGTTGGCGATGGTCTTGATTATGTGCTGTTCAGTCATGAACAGCTGGCAGATACTTCGTTGTCCCCGGACAGCGCGCTGACTGATTTTTCTCTCTATACCGGCAGCTACACCGGCAAGATCGGCACGCAAACCTGGTTCCGCACCGACCTGCGGGCGGAAGTCGTCATCCTCTTATTCCGCTATGAAATCCGCCCCGCCCTCCCGGCACTCGCCGCGCTGATCCCCAACTTGCAGGGGCCGTTGATCGGCGCACTCGGCTTGTCGCTCTTTCTGTACCTGTTGACGACGGCCAATCACTACGGGCGGAAACTTGTACAGGCTTTGAACACGTTGGAAGAATCCGCAACGCAGATCGCTTCCGGCAATCTTGATTTTGAAATTCAGGATACCGCGTTCACCGAGTTCAATCAGGCGTTGAATTCCGTTGATACGATGCGCTCCGCACTGAAGGATTCCCAGATCCAGCAATGGGATATGCAAAATCAGCTGGAGATCCAGATCACCGTGCTGGCGCACGATTTAAAGACGCCGCTGGCTAAAATCCAAACCGACGCCGAACTTTTGCAAAAGGAAGCCCGGTCAGCAAGGCATCGTCTGGAAGCCATCAATCGCCATGTCGGTCAGCTTCGTCAGGTTGTATTTCAGCTGCAGCAGGCAGCGTGCAGCCAGAATCAGGCGGAACAGCCCCGCGTCACCGCTATCGACGCGCTGGTCCGGCGCTGCATGAAGGAAGTATCCGGATTGTGCCGCAATAAAGCGATCACATTGACGGTATTCTGTCCGCCTTTCCAGGCCCGAATCCATGCGGAAACGCTGCGCCGGGCGCTGATCAATCTGCTTGATAACGCAATCCGCTACTGCCCCTCAGGCAAGACGGTTCAGCTGATGGGCCAGATTACGGAAACCTGCTGGATCCTGAAAGTCAGCGACGAAGGTCCCGGTTTTCACGCGGAAAGCCTGAATCATATCGGCGAGCCATTCTACCGTTATGAATCAGCCCGCAGCAGTCATGGCCATGCGGGTCTGGGCTTATATACCGTTTCGCAGGCAATGCAGATTGAAGGTGGCCGCATGATTCCCGGCAACGTTCCGGATGGCAGCGGCGCTCAGGTAATTCTGCAATTTCCATTATCGACGCTGGCTGATGTAAATGAAGCGGCCGCAAATTCAGATTAAACGTCAAGTTGAAACTGGAATTCGCAAAAAAAGACAATATCATTTTCGATGACCTTTACCAAAGACGAATTGGATTCACCCTGGCTTGCCGGCTGCTATTAAACCTTGAACTCAAAGCTGAAGCCGAAGCCTTTGACCTCATGCGTATCGTTGGCAATCACAAACGCTTCCCTGTCGATCGCCGTCACCATTTCCATCAATGCCGGATACTGATTTTTCGTGATGACGACCAGGATGATCTTCCGCTTTTCACAGGTAAAGCCGCCCTGCGCTTCGATCAGCGTCGTGCCGCGTTCCAGTTCGGAATGAATCCGTTCAATGATCTGTTCATATTGATCGGAGATGATCTGAATCGCTTTGGCCTGCTGGCCGCCGAACATCAGCACCTTATCAATCGCCACGGAAGAAGCCCAGACGGAAACAAAGCCGACCAGCACCGCTTCCAGGCCATAGGTAAATGCGCCCAGCAGCACGGTCAGCGCATCGGTGATCAACACCAGCTTGGCAATTTCAATGTGCGTCAGCTTATGGACGATCAGCGGCGGAATATCCATGCCGCCAGTACTCGCTCCGGTTCGTAACGCCATCCCCACGCCGGTACCGCCTAAGAGTCCGCCATACAGGGAAGCCAGAATTGGATCAAGATCCAGCACCGGCACCCGGCCGCTGAAAAACGTCAGAAACACCGGATAGATCAACGAACTCAAAATGGTCTTCATCGCGAAGTCTTTTCCCAGAAAACAGGCTCCGACGATAAACAACCCGACGACCAGCAGATTGACCATCAGCGTAACTGGCAGCGGAATCAACGGCTGCAGCGCAACCGCCACGCCGGCGACGCCGCCTGACAAGATATCATAGGGCAGGATGAACATACTGACGGCCAGCGCCAGCACCGCATTGCCCGCCACAACCCAGACAATATCCTTCCCCTTTTGTTTTAACGATTTCATAAGCGACCTCCTCGTTGACAATTCATCCTTCTTATTATAAGCTTTCCCCCGGCATAAAAAAAAGAAAACCCGCAGATTTCTCCGCCGGTTTTCGAGGATCTCAGTTTTTAAACGATTACGCCTTGTTTGCGGAACCGAACTGGTTCATCATTTCGATGACCTTCTTGGTGATCGCTTCTGCGCCTGGTTTCAGCAATTTACGCGGATCATAGCCCTTGCCGGCCAGATCTTTGCCTTCTTCAATGTACTTCCGGGTTGCGGCTGCGAAAACCAGCTGCAGTTCGGTGTTGACGTTGATCTTGGAAACGCCCAGGGAGATTGCCTTGGCAACCTGATCCGCCGGGATGCCGCTGCCGCCGTGCAGAACTAACGGTTTTCCATTGGTGGAAGCCTGGATTTCAGCCAGACGGTCAAAGTTCAGACCCTGCCAGTCAGCCGGATATTTGCCATGAATGTTGCCGATGCCCGCAGCCAGGAAATCAACGCCCAGCGCCGCGATGTTCGCGCATTCCTGCGGATCTGCCAATTCGCCCATGCTGGCAACGCCGTCTTCTTCGCCGCCGATGCCGCCGACTTCACATTCAACGGAAATGCCCTTCGAATGAGCCAGTTCCAGAATTTCTTTCGACTTCGCAACATTTTCTTCGAAATCGTAATGCGAACCGTCAAACATGACAGAAGTGAATCCCGCTTCAATGCAGGCCTTGGCTCCTTCAAATGAACCATGATCCAGATGCAGAGCAACTGGAACGGTGATGCCCATGGAGTCATGAATTTCTCTGACCATGGCGACAACATTCTTGAATCCAGCCATATACTTGCCAGCGCCTTCCGAAACGCCTAACATGACTGGTGACTTGGCTTCTTCAGCTGCGGCCAGGATGGATTTAATCCATTCCATGTTATTGATGTTGAATGCGCCTACTGCATAATGACCTTCATGCGCTTTTTCGATCATTTCTTTTGCGGAAACTAATGCCATAAATGTATCCTCCTATTTTCTACGCCCTTATTCTACTCCATTTTTTATAATTTGAGAAGTCTGCAACCGCGCTTTTGCATTAAAAAGAACACATCCCGAACAATCCTCAGATTTCAGTCAAAAATGCTGATCTGCCACTTTGTGAGAAAATTTGAAGAAAGCACAGATTTTAAATCTCCGATGCCAAGATTCGCTCTCAAAACAAAATACTTTGAAAAAAAAGAGGATAATTTTACCCATTTTTGGTTAACTTATGAAGAATTATTAACTTTTTTGTGTATAATACTATTGTCAGGGTGTAATATAAAGAGGGTTTACAAGTAAGGATTACCGATTTCATTTTATCACCTGCTTTAGTGATTTTTTTACTTAACTTCACTAAAAAAATGATTGTCATAGTAGAAATTGTTGGATATAATTCCAACCGGAGGAATAGTATGAATAAAAGTTCAGAAATTTACGACATCGCTTGGGATCTCGCTTCGATCGTAGACAACCTGGATGATTCCGTCCTTAACGTAATTCGAAAAGGGACGCAAGGGATAGATCCGAATGCTTCCGCATCGCTGGATCTGGCCTGCACAATGCTGAATAAGAACATCGAACAGCTGAAAAGCTTAGTTGCATCCCTGGAAGAAATTACTTTCAGTCTGGAAGAAGAACTGGAAAAAAGAGGACCGAACGAGAAAGAGAACTCCTCAACACCGGCAAATTTATCGTAAACTAAGAGAACTGTCAGAGCATTCAAGCTTTGCGACGGTTCTTTTTATTTTAGGTAAAAGAGGGAACGTGCAGATCCGCAGATTTTCAATAGGGAAGATAACGATGTTTGAACAGGACTCTTTTTCGATCTTCCGCTCAACCGTTTTTTGTGCAGGGGGGAGCGGCATTGACTTCACTGTCATCTTCATGAAGAGCGCGGTTGTTTTTTCAGTGAAGGAACTGAAAATAGTTTGATCAGCTTCTTTGCCGCTGCGGACTCAGGATTCAGCCTGGGTACTTGCCAATCGGACTGAATTTCATTATAGTTATAGCCAAATTAACAGGAGGATTTCATCATGCAATCACCGCAGGAGATTATGATCATCCGTCAGCTGGACCGCGATTTGGCGCTGGCCGGCGACCGGCTGCACAGCCGCCAGATTTACCAACGCACCCTTTGGATACCGGATGAAGAACATCGTCAGGCTCTGGCCGAGACCTTAGACCAGCTGCGCTATCGTGTCGATCAGCTGACAGACGACAATGAAGCCTCGCATTTTTTTATCCACCATTTCCATGACGTTCTTGATTTTCTGACTTGGGAAGCGGAAGATTTCTGGACGCATCCGCAGGTTCAACTGGGTGAAATCCAACATGCGTTAAAGCAGCTGTGGTCCGTGGATCAGCGGCGACGCAGTCTGCGCATCGCTATTTTAGGCGATCAATGGGCTGCGCTGCCCGCTTGCCTGCAGGCTCTGGAACGCCGGTTCCCCGATTTTGACGAAAAGGATCTGCCGGTCATCTTATCCCGCAGCGCTGCGCTCAAACGCCAGGCCGAACAGATTATCCCTCAGCTGGACGCCCAGGAAGTGGAAGTCAAGCATCGTCTGAGCGAAGGCGTCCAGGCGCTGTCCCGCTGGATTGACCTGCTGCGCGAGGCCGGTGTCAATGAAGGTCAGGAAATCAAAGACGAGGATCAACGGCTGAACACGGATCCGGAAAGTTACCGGCGCACGCTGGCCATGAAGCTGGGTGTCGATCTGGAAGATCTGCTTTCCTGGTATAAAGATGAAATTGAAGCGACGCGGGCCAACGTCTTCGCGATTGCCAACCGGTTAAGCGATACGCCGGTGACAACGATGACTCAGGTTCGAGCACTGCTGGACGAAAAAGCCGGAGCCTGCGAAAGCGCCGAGGAAATGTTCCGCCGCGGTCATGAATATCTGGCCCGCGTCAAAGCGGTCAGCAAGCAGAAACTGTGGCATCCGATTGATGAAATTTGCGATCTGACCGGAGTGCCGGAAGAACTCAGAGAATCCTTCCCGTGGGGTGGTTACATGGACGGCTGTCCGTACGAACGTCCGCTGCACGGCCGGATGTTCTTAAATGAAACCAACTACACCGCCGTCAGCGACGGCTGGATTAAGGTCAATACGATCCATGAAGCCTATTTCGGCCATCACATCCAGTTTTTGCGGGTCAACAGCGATCCGCTGCCGGAAACGATGCGCCGCGGGCCAAAGGCTGACCCGCTGATCGAAGGCACAGCGCACCGCAGCGAGCACGTTTATGAATCAATCTTTGCGGAAGATCCTTACTTTCCGCTGTTCACAGCTTACCGCCGGCACCATACGTCAGTGCGGATTCAGGCTGATCTGATGCTGCGGTGGGAAAACCGCACGATCGGTGAAGTCGTTGAATTATACCGGCGGGAACTGGGCTTTGATGCGAAGACCGCACGCGGTCAGGTTCTGGCTCAGGAAGACATGTTCGGTTATTTCACCTGTTACTGCTATGGTCTGAAAAAGATCGAACAGCTGGAAAAGGAACTGGGTCTGCCGGCGGTTGAGATGACCCGGCGATTATTTGAAGCGGGACAGATCAGTATGGAAAGTTTGCGCCTGTTGTTAACCTGCAGCGAGCAAGCCCGCTGGTCAATTCTGCACGACTATCCAAGCCTTTACCGGTTTGCGTAGGATCATCATTAAGAGGCGAGGAATCCGCAATGATAAAAGCACTGTTTTTTGATCTGGACGGCACGTTGTTAACCTCTGAGAAAACATTGGCGCGTTCCACAAGGGAAGCGCTGCGGGCTTGCCGCAAGAAAGGTATTTCCCTGTTCATCGCCACGGCCCGAGCGCCGCTGCTGGAAACAATGCTCGGCTGGACGGAAATCGAACTGAACTTATTCGACGGCGGAATTTATTGCAACGGCGCCTGCGAAAAGCTGCATGGGCAGACACGATACACGTTTCTGCCCGCCGCAATCGTCGCCAGCTGCGTGAAAGCCGTTCAAGCAGTCCCTGAACTGCATCTTGCGCTGCAGCTGAAGGATGAATTCCACGCCTTCAATGAACCGTTAGCCGACTTTGCCTATCCGTTATGGAGCATTGATCCGCGCCTCTGCGTTTTGCTGGGGCCGGAAGTGGTTAGACAAACGGTGAAAATTCTGATTTACTTTGAAAATCTTGTTGATTCCGTCACTGCTCTGCCCTTGTCGCTGACAGATCGCTGTACGCACGATAAGCGGGAATCAGGCGAACGTCTATCTGACCGATCAGGGCAAGGTGCTGCAAATCACAAATCGCCAGGCAAGCAAATTCAAAAGTATTGATCGCCTGCGCTGCCTGCTGAATCTGAAACCGGAAGAAATCGCGGTGTTCGGCGATGACTGGAATGATCTGGAAATGTTGACCCGTTTTCCTAACGGCGTCGGCATGGGGAATGCCGATCCGAAATTGCTCAGTCAGGTCCGTTATCAAACGCAAAGCAACGATAAAGATGGAATTGCCTACGCCTTGCATACGCTCCTGGGGTTGATCTGAATCGGTATCCATGAAAGAAAATCAGTTAGTTCTATCCTATTTTTAAGAGAACGGGACGGAAGCTCCTGCCGAGCAGGTTACAACAACTCAGCGAAGCCGCAAAGACGTCAGGAATCATAAATATTGAAATCAACAATTTGTGGCAATGAATGAAGCTGGGATGTCGCTATTCATTTAGGCGGAAGAAAAAAGAGATCCTGATCCGCTTTGAATGTCCGATAGATTCAGAGTCCGGGATGTTCTCGCAGATTTAGAAAACACCCTGTTCTTATTGATCACTCCCTGAAGCACGCTGAGCATCAACCTGTTCCGCTTTCTCATTTTCAACCCTTCCCTTGGACCCGAGGCCCTTTTGTCTGTCTTTCTGCTTCCTCCTTAAGAAATGGGAACCCGGGGAAAAAATATTTTTTTATTTGTTTGACATCGGGCTAAAACCTGTTATACTGAAGAAGTAATATTAAGCAATAGCTATGATCGCGTAACGGGATTGTAATTATCACTCAATGTACAAAAATCCCTGAAGTTATGCGATTTTTTATACCTTGAGTAGCTTCTTATTCCCACTAAAGGAGGTACTTAAAATGAGTACAGGAAAAGTAAAATGGTTTAACGGCGACAAGGGCTACGGATTCATCACGGATGATCAGGGCCAGGGCGATATCTTCGTTCATTTCTCAGGCATCAACGGCAGCGGCTACAAGTCACTGGAAGAAGGCCAGAAGGTTTCCTTCGAGATTGAAAACGATGCTCGCAGCAACAAGTCCCGCGCTGTTAACGTCACAGTTCTCTAAAAAACTGAAAAACCCGAAAGGGTTTTTTTCTATGTTCTCACTGACAGTTTCGTCAGTTTTCCAGTCCTGCCTGCCCCTCAGATCGTCCTGTTTTAAACGCTTCGCAGAACCTTCCTATTTTACCATTTCTTCAATGGCATTCTCGATCTCTTTCTGATATAATATGAAATTGAGTTTTTAAGGGGTATAGACTATGAAAAGACTGGCTTTCGATAACGAAAAATATGTGCAGATGCAGTCTGCCAAAATTAAAGAACGCATCAAACAGTTTGACAACAAGCTTTATCTGGAGTTCGGCGGCAAGCTCTTTGACGATTACCATGCCTCCCGCGTACTCCCGGGATTTCAGCCGGACAGTAAAATAAAAATGTTGATGGAGCTTCGGGAATCTGTCGAGATCGTCATCGTCATCAATGCGACGGACATTGAGAAAAACAAAGTTCGCAGCGACTTGGGGATTACCTACGATCTGGATGTCTTACGTCTAATCGACGCCTTCCGCAGCATTGACCTGTATGTCGGCAGCGTCGTCATCGCACAGTACGCCGGCCAGATCACCGCAAATCTGTTTAAGAAGAAACTGGAAAATCTCGGCATCAACGTCGTTCTGCATTATCCGATCCCCGGCTATCCAAGCAATGTTTCCTACATTGTTTCCGACGAAGGCTATGGCAAGAATGAATACATCGAAACCACCCGTGAACTGATCGTCGTCACCGCCCCGGGACCCGGCAGCGGCAAAATGGCAACCTGCCTGTCGCAGCTGTATCATGATTACAAGCGAGGCATCAAAGCCGGCTATGCCAAATTTGAAACTTTCCCGATCTGGAATCTGCCGTTAAAGCACCCGGTCAATCTGGCCTATGAAGCGGCGACGGCGGATCTCAACGACGTCAACATGATCGACCCGTTCCACCTTGAAGCGTATGGCGAAACTGCGGTGAACTACAACCGCGATGTGGAGGTATTCCCGGTCTTGAATACTTTATTTGAAAAGATTGCGGGCGTATCCCCGTACAAATCGCCGACGGACATGGGCGTCAATATGGTCGGCAACTGCATCATCGACGATGAAGCGGCGCGCCGGGCCAGCGAAGATGAAATTCTGCGCCGCTACTATCAAGCGCTGTGCGATTACCGCCGCGATCTGGCAACGGAAGAATCCGTTCAGAAAATCGAACTGATCATGAACCAGGCCGGGATTGTAAAGGAAGACCGCAAGGTGGTTACCGCCGCCTTAAATAAAGCCGCGGAAACCGAAGCGCCGGCCGTGGCCATCGAACTGAACGATGGACGGATCATCACTGGAAAAACTTCCAATTTGTTAGGCGCCTCCAGCGCCGCACTGCTGAATGCGTTAAAGGAAATCGGCGGCATCAACGACAATATCCCGCTGATCTCCCCGAATGTCATCGAACCGATTCAGAAGCTGAAAGTCGAGCATCTCGGCAATCATAACCCTAGATTACATACCGATGAAATCCTGATCGCCCTGGCGATTGCCGCGACGAATAATCCGGTATCCCATCTGGCGATGCAGCAGCTGAAAAAGCTAAAGGACTGCGAAGTTCATTCCACCGTGCTGCTTTCGGAAGTCGATTCGTCGACATTCAAAAAGCTGGGCATGAATCTGACATGCGAGCCGGTGTATCAGAAGAAAAGATTGTATAATCGTTAACAAAAGCTGCGGCACAAAGATTCATCCGAGTCTTCTGTGCCGCAGCTTTTCATTTGCATTTTTATTTTAACTGGAAACTTTATTCATCCTCTGCTCATTCTCCAACAAGCACCCGCCGGGTGCTTTCTTCCACGGCAAAAAGGTTATCCAGCACTTATTGAAGCGGAAATCAACGCGACCGCTTCCAAAATATCGGACACGACCGGCTTGCCGGAGGTGACAAGAAGTTTGCGGCTTTGATGACCGCGGTCAATTAGAATGCAATCCCAGCCTAACGCTTCCGCAACCTCCGCGTCATGCAGGGAATCCCCGATCATGATCATTTCCCGATCCGGCTGCGGATTTTGCTTCAGCCACGCCTGGGCGGCGCTCAGCTTCTCCCGAGCATAGATATCGGAAATTCCGATCAGATCGCTGAACCAGTCCGTACAGCCGCATTGTTCTGTCTGCATGCGCAGATGATCCTGCCGGGAAGCGGAAAGAATCAGCGACGGCACCCCCTGTTCCCGCAGCTGCCGGATCCCCGGCTCCGCGTCCGCAAACAAGCCGCAGCGCACGGCCCGTTCGTAATATCCGCGCATGTATTCCGTTGACAAAGCCTCAAAGCTTTCCCGTTCCAGATCAAAACCAACCTGCCGGTAGTAATTGATCACCGGGAACGTAAACACATTCTGGTATTGATCCACGCTTTCCAGCTGCGGCAGATGCCGCCGGCGAAGCATCGCGTTGACCGTTTCGATGCAGACCTCCACATCGTCCAATAACGTCCCATTCCAATCCCAGACTACCATTTTCATCCTTTTTCACCTCACTCGCTATAATTCTTGCCTGAAAGTCGATTGATAAACACGCTTGCACAAAGCGCGTTTTCTTTGCGCATCACTTTTTCCAAACGAAAAGGCAGACTGCGCTGCCCTTTCCCCATCAGAAACTTTCGTCGTTTGATTCTTCAAACGAAACTTTTTCGACTTCCGCGTCTTCCTCGAAGCTGTCCAGTTCGTCGATATTGTCGTCCTCCAGGACGATCGCACTGGTATCAAAGTGCGTTTCGTTATACGTATGCCGTGACCGCAGATCCCACTTGTTGTTGCCCAGGGACGTAAAACGGTTGTCCAGCATCATCGACGTGTAGAACGAGGCGATTTTCCGTTCAGCCACATTTTCGGAATAACCCATGATTTGAGAAACCTCATCCCACAGCTTGTTGAAGGTGACGCTGTTTTTCTTTTTGCTTAACAGTTGATAAGCAACATCAGTCATTGAACGATTTGACACTTTGAAACAGTCCTTTCTTACATTTTTTCCGGTGCGCTGACGCCGATCAAGGTCAGTGCGTTGCGCAGAGTTATTTCAGAAGCCTTCACCAACGCCAGACGTTGGGCGCTTAATTCCAGGTTCGTCCGATCCAGAACTTTGCAATCGGCATAGAACGTGTGGAACAGCTGCGCCAAACGGGTGATATAATTGCACATTTTGTGCGGCTGGCGGGTTTTGGCGGCATCCGCGACCGTGGATGCGAACTCGTTGATGTGCTTAAGCAGATCGAGTTCCTTTTCGTGCGTGATCAGTTCGTAATGATCCGCAAGCGCGATGTCCGCTCCCGAACGCAGAATCGAACACATCCGCGCGTGAGCGTATTGAGCATAGTAGACCGGGTTTTCGTTGGTCTGCTTCTTCGCCATGTCGATATCGAAATCCATGTGCGTATCCGCAGCCCGGGAAACGAAGAAGTACCGGACGGCATCGACGCCCGCTTCCTCCACCAGATCTTTTAAAGCAACGGCCTTGCCGGTCCGCTTGGACATCTTAAACTCTTCGCCGTCTTTTACCATCCGGGCCATCTGGATGATGTCCACTTCCAGATCGTCTTTATTTTTGCCCAGCGACTGCACCGCCGCCTTCAGCCGGGCAATGTAGCCATGATGATCGGCACCGAAGAAATCGATCAGCTTATCATAGCCACGGTCAAACTTGTCGACATGGTACGCGATATCCGGCGTCAGGTACGTATAGCTGCCGTCGCTCTTGACGAGCACGCGGTCCTTATCGTCGCCGAAATCGGTTGTGCGCAGCCACAGAGCGCCTTCGCTTTCATACGTCATGCCCTGAGCTTTCAGCGTGTTCAGCGCTTTGTCCACCATACCGCGGTCATAAATGCTCTGTTCACTGGTCCAGACGTCAAACTCAACGCCGAAGGCCGCCAGATCGGCTTTCAGCTTCGCCAGCTCGGCCTGCAGTCCGTATTGGCGGAAAAAGGAATAAGTTTCTGCTTTATCCTTATGCGCCAGCTCTTCGCCGTATTCCTGTTTGAGATCCTGCGCGATTTTAATCAGGTCCGGGCCGTGGTAACCGTCTTCCGGCACCTCAGCCTCCATCCCGCACGCCTGCAGATAACGTGCCTGCAGCGACAGCGCCATGTTGCGGATCTGATTGCCCGCGTCATTCACATAGTATTCACGCGTCACGTCATAGCCCGCAAATTTCATCAGCCGCGTGACGGAATCGCCCATCGCCGCGCCCCGGGCATGGCCCGGATGCAGATCACCGGTCGGATTGGCCGAAACATATTCGACGTCCACCTTCAGCCCCTGGCCCGCGTCAGAACGCCCGTAGTTTTCGTTTTCCTGCAGCACGACGCCGATCACCGACGCCAGACTTGCGCTCTCCATAAAGAAATTGATGAAGCCCGGACCCGCGATTTCACATTTGGCAATCGAGCCCTGCTTCAGATCCAGATGATCGATCAGCTGCTGCGCGATCATCCGCGGATTCTGCCGCAGCTGCTTTGTCAGCCGCATCGCCGCATTCGTCGAGTAATCGCCGTGGATCTTTTCCTTCGGGATTTCGATGACGACGTCGCCGCTCTCCCAATCCAGATCAAAAGCCTGTTTCACCGCGTTTATGATGCAGGTTTTGAGGTTTGTTTCAATTTGATTCACGCTTCTGCCTCCTTAAAAAACCATTCGATCTGGAAGCGGTCGGACGGCTGTCCCGCTTCGCCGATTTCATACGCGACGCGCCAACAGTCCTCCGTTTGTTCCAGAAGGGTCGTAAGATTGCCGATTTCAAAAACACCGAACTCCGTTTGAATACGGGATACGGACCGTTGATGAAGCACCAGAAACATCGTGGATACGGCTTCACCCTTGCGTTGGATCGTTATGCTTTGACTTTGTATTTCAACCCGGACCGGACAGCCCGAAGGTTCCTCGGTGTAGAAAAGCTGATTCCCGCCGACGACCTCGCAGGCACATTCGCACAGGCATTCCGCCCGGCCAGTGTTCAGATCTGTTCGTACGACTCGAACTTGTTTAGGTTTTGAAATCATGTTTCTTTTTCCTTTATTCCCTATGATTATAACGGTTGTTGAATAGTTGTCAATAGTCAATTTCAATAAGTTTAAAATTCTTTCTACGGGCCACAATAAACCTGCGAGGTGATGGACGATGAAAAAACTGATCACGGCCGGATGCGTCCTGACGTTATGCGGATTACTGGCACTTTTGGGCTTCTACGGCTACGCTTATTTATCGTATGTCCCGCTGCTGGGACAGGACAGCCGGATCCGTCTTTATAATAACCAGGGCGGTCTGATTTATGAATCGACCTACCAGAAAAACAGCGAATGGATAAATTTGGAGGACGTCCCGCAGACGATGATCGACGCGGTGATCTCGATTGAGGACCGGCGTTTTTATCAACATTACGGTCTGGATCCGGTCCGGATTGCCAAAGCGGTGCTGGTCAACGCTGAAAACGGTGATATCGTGGAAGGCGGTTCAACGATTACCCAGCAGCTGGCGCGCAACCTGTTTCTGACGCTCGACCAGACCTGGTCGCGAAAGTTTCAGGAAGCAGTGTACGCCGCGAAGCTGGAAATGCATTTCTCCAAGGATCAGATTCTGGAAACCTATCTGAACACCATCTATTACGGCCATGGCGTCTACGGCATCCAGAAAGCCGCCGCGTTTTTCTTCGGCAAGGAGCTAAACGACTGCACCTTAGGCGAAATGGCGATGCTGGCGGGAATTCCCAACGGTCCTTCTTTATTTTCTCCGTTTATCTCGATGGACAACGCCCGTTCGCGGCAGGCCGTCGTCTTGCAGGCGATGGTCGACAACGACAAGCTTTCCCAAAGCGAAGCCGACAGCGCAAAAGCGCAGCCGGTGCTGCTGGCGGACTTTTCCACCCAGAAAATCATGGGCTCCAGCGGGTATTATAAGGACGCCGTGCTGACGCAGCTGAAAGAGATGGGCTTGCTCGATCAGGAAACGCTGGAAAAGGGGCTGAACGTCTATACCTATCTGGATCCGCAGATGCAGACGATTTTACAGGACGCCGTCGACGATCACATGCCCGATACCGATCAACAGATCGCCGGATTAATTCTGGAGCCGTTTACCTTCAACGTTCTGGCGATGGTCGGCGGCCGGGACTACACAACCTCCCAATACAACCGCGCGCTGTATTCCACCCGGCAGGTCGGCTCGACGATCAAGCCGCTGCTTTACTACATCGCCCTGCAGCAGGGGTTGTCTCCCTCCTCGACCTTTCTTTCCACCGCGACCCAGTTTCAGATCTCCCAAAGTGTGTTTTATGCCCCGACTAATTACCGCAATGTCTATCCGGAAAAGGAAATCTCGATGATCAATGCGATCGGCGTGTCGGATAATATCTACGCCGTGAAAACGCATTTGTTTCTGGGCATGGATCTGTTGGCGGACGGTCTGGCCGCCTTCGGCATCGAATCTGAGGAAGCCACGGCTGCGATGGCTTTGGGTGCGACGCATTTCCCGCTGATCGACCTGGCGAAGATTTACAACACGTTCGCTTCCGAGGGATTGGTGGACGAGCCGTCGATGATCCGGTTAGTCACCGATAACGCCGGCAACATCCTCTACCAACGCCAGGAAAACCCGAAACAGCTGCTGCACCGCGATGAAACGCTGATGCTTTCCCAGCTGCTGCGGGCGCCATTCGATATCAAAAATCTGCAGGTGATGACGCCATCCCTGTTAGGCTATGAGCCGTATACAACGACGGCCGCAAAGTCCGGGTCCAGCGACTGGGACAGCCTGATCGCCGGGTATAATCCGCAGATGACCGTCGTGCTGTGGAGTGGTTATGATGAAAATGAGAAACTGGAAACCAACGAGGAACGGCGGGTGCCGAAACAGATCTGGAAGCAGATCTTCAACACCGTTTATCCCCAGGATTCCCCCGGCCCCTGGTACACGCTCAGCCCCGAGCTGGAGGAACGGCGCGTGGATCCGATCAGCGGACAGCCCAGCTCTGCCGGTTCGCTCTACTGGTTCCGCCGCACTGATCCGTAAGCGGAACGCCGTCTTTCCTGCACGGGTTATTTCTGAAATGATTGTTAACGAAAAAAAGGAAGGCGATTTCTGGAACCTTCCGTTTTTCTGCAACATAGTCTGGGGCAGGAGGAATTGCGATGATCCGAGGGCTATGTACCGGCCTGGCCGGCATTCTGACACTTTTTGGACTTTGGGCAGCGATGAACTGGCCCGCGCTGTTGTGGGCGAATCACAGCGCAGGCATGGCATGTTTAACCTGTCAGATGACGCTGCTCGCCTTTCTGTTATACCGGCATGAATAAACGGCGGCGGCATGGAATCCACTCGACTTCCGGGTCCGGCCGCAAGACCTTTCCCCACTGTGTCAGCTGCTTTGCCAGCTGATCGCGCAGGTATTCGTAATCCGCGCAATATGCGCTAGGGAGTTGGGCGCTGATCCAGGCTTCCTCGCCGATCCAGACAAATCGCAGGCCGCCGGCGTCGATCGGAGTCCCGGCCTTGTTCGCCAGCTGATTCCAATGATGAATCTGGGCGATGGCTTCCCCACGCCGGGCGACTTCGGCTTGCTTATAAGTCAGAATCCGGGCTTCGAGCCGATGGATCTGAAGCTGGGGATCGATCTGACACCGCAGCACGCCCACGCCCGTTCTTTCCTCATCCTTCTCCCATTCAATCCGGCATGCGCCCTCCCTGCATCGGCCGGACTTTTTCCTTTTTCCAACAGGATTGCCTTCCTGAAAAAAGCCGCCGTCAGAGACAGCCAGCCCTGAAAGTGATCCGCAAGGAACCCCGATCCAGCCGCTGTGAAAGCCCCACAGCCACATCAGGCGATGATGAAAACGAAGGCTCAGCCGCAGTGCATCGGGATTTTCATCGAGAATGCCGCCCACGATCAGCTGTTTTTCAACCTTGCTGATAACGCCGACGACGTCCAGATTTCCCTCTTTTACCTGAAAGCACCGGCGAAATGAAGCGGGAAACGTTGGATCCAGAAAACGGGGATCGTTCACCCGCCGCTGCCCGGCCTCGCTCCGGTATTCTTTTTCCGTCAACCATTTCCACCGCATTGAAAACTCCCCCTTTTTTCACATCTGTCAATTAAATCAGACATTTTATGACAGCGAAAAAACGAAAGGAAAAGCCCTGTTTCCAGAAAAATTCCGGACTTACAGGGCTGTCAGGGAAAGTCTACTTTTTGTGTTTGATCCGCAGGAATGGAAAACCGCGCGGATCGTCAGCCGTATTATATCATGATTTCCAGCTTTTGGAATCTTTCCGCAGAGAATTTTACAGGCTTACCGGCCCGGAGGGTCACTCTCCATTTCCCGCGGATAGTACATCCGCAGATCATTCTTGGATTCCCCATGCACCAGTGCCGCCGCGATGACCGAGGCATCGGATAATTCCTCAATCGTGCCATCCTGCATCAAAACCCAGACCATCGAATTTTCATTTCCCTGATAAGGCTGATATGGCCGTTGGCGGACTTCGTCTACGGTCAGATAATACGTCGGATCCCAGCCGTTTTCCACCAACCGTGCACGCATCGCTTCCAGCTGATCGTGCGTATGGATTTCGCAGGACTGAAACAGATCGCGGTCCAAAAGCCGCCGCGCCAGATCCGCCGCGATCGGATCTGCGCTTTGCCGCAGCAGCGTAAACCCATAGTTGCAGGCGGATTCATCCATCAGAAAATGATCCTCGACGCTGACGCCGCGTCCTGAGAGGAATGCGTTGAAAATTGGAATTTGTTCCAGAATCGGACTGTGCTGATCCCGCAGCTGTTTTAACCGTGCAAACATCAGCGCGAGCATCGACTCAAAGCTGCGCGATACCGGATGAAAATAAACCTGCCAGTACATGTGATAGCGGGCCATGATGTAATCCTCGACGGAATGCATGCCGCTTTCCTTGACGACCATTTTATGATCGCGCACGCGAATGGTCCGCAGGATTCGTTCCAGATCAAATTCCCCGTATTTCGTCCCGGTGAAGTACGCATCCCGAAGCAGGTAATCCATCCGGTCAGCGTCCAGCTGACCGCTGATCATCTGAACAAGAATTTTATTGGGATGGGTGTGGTCGATCACCGCCGCCACCTTTTCCGGCAGCGATGGGCTGCAACGGACTAACGCGCGATGGACTTCGGTATCTTCCAGAATGATCCGGCGCGTCATTTCCTCATGCCTGGCGATCGTCACCGATTCAAACGCATGGGAGAACGGACCATGCCCCAGATCATGAAGCAGACCGGCGGCCATGACCGTAATCTTTTCCTCCTCGCTCAGCGTTTCCCGCAGATCGCGGACTTCCTCGACCATCCGCCGGGCGATCTCATACACCCCTAAAGAGTGCGCGAACCGGGAATGCTCCGCGGTATGATAAACCTGAAACGCCCCGCCCAGCTGCCGGATCCGCTTCAGCCGCTGGACCTCGCGGCTGTTGATGCAGTCCCAGATCACTTTCAGATCAACGTGAATATAGCCATGAATTGGATCGCGAAGCACTTTGACTTCGTTGAGTTTCTCAAACATTGTTTTCCACCTGGCCTTTCTGCTTTTATTTTAAAGGTTTATCCCGATAATTACAATTCACGAGCGGCTGAGTTTGATGGTTTGTTGTATAATGAAACCAAATCGAAGAAAACCGGCAGGACCGGTTAAAAAAAGGAGGACTTTTTATGACGACAATCGGCTGGATCGGCACAGGCAATATGGCATCGGCGATCATTCACGGCATTACTCAGAAAACGCAGGCTTATGCGATGGCGGCGTATTCGCCGCATTTAGCGGAAAAGACGGATTTCCCGGCACAGAAGCTGAATTCCTCAGCCGAAGTGGCAAAGGTCAGCGACGTTTTATTTCTGGCGGTCAAACCGGTTAAAATGGCGGAGGTGCTCGCCGAGATCAAACCGGCGCTGCGGCCGGAAACGCTCGTCGTGACGATCGCCGTTTCTTTGACATTGGACTGGTACGCCCGGCGCCTGGGTGAAAACGTCCATCTGGTCCGCACCCTGCCCAACACCTGCGCGGCTGTCGGGGAAGGGTTTACCGCGCTGACGTTTAACGCCCAAGTCACGGAATCGGAAAAGCAGCTGGCACTTTCCTTATTGGCCATGACCGGGAAAACCGCGGTGATCGAGGAAGCGCAGATGAACGCGGTATCCGCCCTGACCGGCAGCACCCCGGCTTTGATTTATATGATAATTGAAGCGATGGCCGACGCCGCGGTCAAACACGGAATTCCGCGCGCTCAGGCGTATGCGATGGCAGCTCAGGCCGTGAAAGGCGCCGGGGCGATGGTGAGCGAAACCGGACTGCATCCGGGAATTTTGAAGGATCAGGTCTGTTCCCCAGCCGGCAGCACGATCGTCGGCGTGGAAAAAGCGGAAGCCCTGGGCTTACGTTCAGCCATGCTGGAAGCGGTCGACGCGATCATTGAAAAAACAAACCAGATTTCCGGCTGATCCCTTTTTACACAATCAGAAAGTTTTATACTGTAATTGAATATAACTAACCGCAGTCAAATTGATATACTTAATGCGGTGATAAGGATGAAAGAGAAAAAAAAGAAAAATGGTTTTACTTTGATTGAATGCATTGTCGTTGTTGCGATTCTGGTGGCCTTGTTAATCATGCTGGTCCCCAAGCTGACCGGTTTCACAGAAACGGCAGCGGATACCGCCGCATTGAATAATCTGAAACAAATTGATAAAGCGTTTACCGCCGCCGACATCAAAGCCCGCGTTCAGGAAGGCTATCTCCTTAATCAGAACAGCGAAGTTCTCCTTCCTTTTAACTCTGCCATGCCGGGAGGCAATCAGGAATATGAAATCAGAGTTACCGAATTAATCGAAGAAATGATCGGAGAGGAACTCGCAAAACGATATTCAATTCTTTACGGACAAACGACGTATCTTATTCAATATTATACAGGTGAGAAATTTAAATCCGATTATTATACCTATGAAAACGGTACCTATTTAAAGTGTGAGGCTGCCGGTTCATGCAAACCGTTATCCTTTCGTGAAGAATAACGAAAACATTCCGGTCAACGGGAAACGTGGATCGGAATGTTTTTTTATTTGCACACGTTAATCCACGCTTGTGCCTGCGCGATTTCATACAACCGGTCCGGCGTCAGCTCGATCGCGCTGTTGCCGCTGCCGCAGGCCGGAAACACCGTTTCAAACCGTTGAAGCGATTCATCCAAATAAACAGGAATTCCCGGATGGATGCCAAACGGACAGACGCCGCCGACTGGATGACCGATCACCGGTTCCACTTCCTCATAGCTTAACATTTTCGCTTTCACATGGAAAAACGCCTTATATTTCGCATTGTCGATCTTCTGGTCCCCGGCCGTTACGACCAGCACCGGCTGATCCTGCACCCAAAACGACAAGGTTTTCGCGATCCGCGCTTCCTCCGTGCCCAGCGCTTTGGCCGCTAACGCCACCGTTGCGCTGGAATGCTCCAGCTCAATGATCTGATCGGCGCAGCCCCATGCTTTTAAATATTCCCGGGCTTGTTCAATCGCCATAACATCACTCCCAATCTGTTTTTAATCCTACCTCACTTTGAAGGAAGACGCAAGAATTGACGAAATACGATATCAGGTTACATTGAAACATCACGCTTCTGCAATTAAAAATCTCAGCCATTTTACATGAACAGATATTTAATAATTAAGAATTCCGTCTCTCTTTCGCTGCGGGAGTTCTGTCCGTGGTATCGTTTGATGCATCGGTTGGGCGGGCAGGAATTCTTTTTTTATGCTTTTTTAATTATCAGTTAAGGAACTACGGAAATAAACTCTCATGCTAAGAAATTCTTCAATCAGTGGTTACATTATCGTCTGTTATTTCTCAACACGCATTTTATCTATTGGAAAAACAAGCGTAAACGTCGTGCCCGTGCCCACTGCACTTTCAACCTGAATCTCAATCTGATGCCGGACGGCGATTTCTTTTGCGATTGCCAGCCCCATTCCGGAGCTGCCGCGCTCAATTCCTTTTCCCTGCCGGTAAAAGCGTTTAAAGATATTGGAAAGAGCTTCCTGATCCATGCCTGCGCCTTCGTCCTGAATCACAATTTCTCCGCGGTCGGTCTGATAATAATAAATAGATTTTCCGGATTCTGTGTATTTAACCGCGTTATCCAGAATCAACATCAACAACTTGCGGATCAGCTCATAATCGCCCAGGATGACGAAATCATTCTCCGGCGGCTGCGTGACAAACTGAATTTTCTTTTTCATCGCCATGCCGCGGGCGCTCATCGCCGTATCGGACATCACCTCGGAAAGATGAACCGGCTCCTGTTTAATTTTAAATTCCTTGGTTTTCAAGGTTGAGATCATCAACAGGTCCTGAATCAGTTTCTGCAGGTACTGACTTTCCGCCAACATCTGCCGGTAATAGGCGGCGACATCCTGAGGATTCTTGATCACCCCGTCCGCCAGCGATTCCAGCGACCCGCGAATCACGGTCACCGGTGTTTTTAATTCATGCGAGATATCCGCCAGGAAATTATCGTGCATTTTCGCTTCGTTTCTCTGAATTTCCTTGCTTTTGCGCAATTCAATCGCCAGCTGATCCATCGAGTAGGCCAGCTGTCCGATTTCATCCTTCTGATGGATATTCGTTTGAATCGACAGATTGCCATGCGCCAGCTCGTTGGCAATCTGCGTGATTTTCCGGATCGGCGCGGTAAAATGAAAGGACATGAACACGCTGACCAACAGAAGCATCAGCAAGACGACCAGCGTCAGCCCGAAAAGAAAGCGGTTGATCTTCGACTGCATCGCCGCGGAATCGCCGGCCTGATGCAGGATCAGAAGAACACCGACAGTTTCTCCCTGATTATTATGAATCGGCGCGGCCCCGGCGATGATATGCCCTTCTTCCGTCGGAAACTCAAGACAGGAGCTTTCTCCCGCCAGCGCTGAATCCCGGACGGTTTCCGCTTCCGGGATCAAAGTGATATCGTTTTTCTGAATCAGCTGATCTTCGTTTAAGTACAGATATTCGCCATTTTGATCGCACAGGGAATAGCTGTAATCGCTGATATCGGAAAGCAGGGCCAGACTGTATTCCGCATTTCCCGTATCCCGAACCGCCTGGATAAAGTTATCCGGCCGCGTGTCTTCCGGAAGCATGCGTTCAAAGGTTTCCGCCGCGTTTTCCGCGCCGCGGAAAATGATATCGACGTGATGTGAATTCAGAACGTCGGCGGTGAAGTGCGAAAAATTATACACCAGAATCACCGCATAGCTCAGAATCACGGCGCTGAACATAACGACCAGCTTACTTGTCAGCTTGCTCATGCTTTTTTTCCTCATAGGCAAAACTGTACCCTACGCCCCAGATCGTTTTGATGGAGAAACAGGGGTGCGGATATTCGTCCAGCTTGGCGCGCAGCCGCTTCACGCAGGAATCCACCGCCCGGTCATAGCTTTCCCCACTGTATCCCCAAACCAGATCGAGAAGAATCTCGCGGGAATACACCCGGCCGGGATGAGAAGCGAGCAGTACCAGCAGCTCCATTTCTTTCTTTGTCAAATTGATCGGCTTGCCGTCCAGACTGACTAAATTCCGGCTTTCCTGAATCATTAAATTTCCATAAACGAAATCGGCCTGTTCCGGATTGTCCTCCGTTCTGCGCAAAACCGCGCGGATCCGCGCCATCACCTCCTGACAGGAAAACGGCTTGAGGATGTAATCGTCCGCCCCGATATCCAGTCCCATGACGCGGTCCTGATCGGCTGTCTTGGCAGTAATCATCAAGATCGGCACACGGGATACTTTGCGGATACACTGGCAGACTTCAAAGCCGTCGATATCCGGAAGCATCACGTCCAGAAGGATGACATCCGGCTTATAATTGGTAAAATAGGTAAGTCCTTCCTGACCGGTATGCGCGATCACCATCGTGTAGCCGGCTTCTTTTCCATAATGATATAAAATGTTGCAGATCGATTCGTTATCATCCACTATTAAAATCGTTTTCATGTTTGTTCTCCCGTTTTTATTATAACAAACAACAGAATTGCGTCAAAACTGTGTCAAAAACAAAATATTTTCAACACATTGTTAAATTATTATCTTGTTGCATTGTAAGAGGAGGAAAGACAATGAAAAAGCTTCTTAAACTGGCTTTATGTCTGGTGCTCGCTGCTTCAGCCGCCGGCTGTGGCAACAACGGCGGCGCCGGCACGCCAACCCCGGATACCTCAGCCGCCGCGCTGACGCCGGGAACCTATACTGCGACCGTCACCGGCCACAACGCGCCGATCACGATTGAGGTCACGGTCAGTGATCAGGCGATCGAATCAATCAACGTCGTTGAATCGTCGGAGACGGCCGGAATCGGCACCAACGCAATGGAAAAGCTGACCGATGAGATCATCGCCAACCAAACCGTCAATCTGGATACGATCACCGGAGCGACGATCACCAGCGCCACCTTTATTTCCGCAGTCAAAGACGCGCTGACTCAGGCTGGCGCAGATCTGAATACCTGCTTCAACACCGAAGTCGCGGCGGAAGCACTCAACGACAGCTATGACTGCGACGTGCTGGTCATCGGCGGAGGCGGATCCGGCATTACGGCCGCCGTGCGGGCCGCTCAGACCGGAGCGAATGTCATCTGTTTGGAAAAGAACGGCTTCATCGGCGGCGATACGGTCTTAAATGCCGGCACGATGGTTGCCACCAATTCCCGGATTCAAAAAGAAGTCCTGAATGAAACGCAGGATTCTTCCGACTTGTTGTACGAGGATATCATGAGGGTCGGATTGGAAAAGAATGACCCGGTGCTGGTCAGACTGCTTGCCGACAACATCGGCGAGTGCATCGACTGGCTGACCGACGATTTAAAAATTGCTTATGACGCGGCCGCAACGCAGTATCCGGATCATTCCGCTTCCCGGCAGATCGGCGTTGTCGGACGTTCCGTTTCCTTCCTGGATCAGATGCAGACGCTGCTGGCACAAAATCATGGTCAGCTGTTCACCGATGTGCGGGCATCCAAGCTTCTCACGGATGACAACGGCGCGGTGATCGGCGCTGTGGGCACGCATGCGACAGGCAAGGAAGTCACCTTCAACGCGAAATCCGTCGTCCTGGCGACCGGCAGCTTCGGCGCGAACCAGGAGCTGCTTCCAAAATCGCTGGATGGATATCTGTTCTATGGCCGCGACAGCGACACCGGCGACGGCTTGGTCATGGGTGAAGAAGTCGGCGCGGCGACGATCAATCTGGATTTAGTCAAGGTTTACGCGCAGGGTGTTGAAAAGCTCCCGACCAAGGGGTTAGCCGCCACCGCCAGTTCGACGGCAGCGACCAACGGCCACGGTGCGATTTATGTCAACTCCAAGGGTGAACGCGTAGTCAGCGAAGTCGGCACATTAAGCGACATCACTAATGCTACCGTGGCTCAGGAAGATAAAATTCTTTATCTGGTCATGGATGAAGACGCCTATGCCGCCTATCTTGCCAAATCTGTGGAAGATAAGTTAATCCCTTCGGAAGCTTCGATCGAGGACTGGTATTCAGTTTCCAACAATGGCAAGCCGATTATCGTCAAAGGTGAAGATTTGAGCGCGCTGGCAGGCCAGATGGGCATCGACGCAGAAGGCTTAGCCGCGACGGTCGCCGACTACAACGAGATGTGCGCCGCCGGAAAAGACACACAGTTTGACAAACCGGATCCGGTAGCTTTAAAAGAAGGAACCTATGTCATCGTCGAACAGAAGCCGCGTTTCGCAACGACGCTGGGCGGCTTAAAAGCAAACGAAAATCTCCAGATTGTGGATGTGGAAGGCAATCCGATCGCTAATCTCTATGGCGCAGGCTGCGTTGTCGGCGGCGCGAACGGCGCGGATTCCATGACGGCGATGATGCAGGGATGGGCCAATTTCTCCGGTTATACCGCAGGCACAAACGCTGCGAAAAACGCGGGTAAATAAAGGAAGTCCCCACGCTGTTTCATTTCTGTTATTTCCAGATCAAAACGACAAAACCAGACTGCCGCAGTCATCGCACTGTGCCGGTCTGGTTTTTTAATTGTCAGCTTGTGGCCGTCAGATTATGTTTTACAAAGTTTTGCGCAAATCGATTCTTTTGTGAAATCCAGCGATCCTTGAAAAATCGCAATTCATTTTTCATCAGTACCTCCAATAATCGCAGTTCGTTGAATGCCATAATGTCCAAAAATCGCAATAGAGAAGAATGATCGTTTTAGAAAGAGGCGTTTTCACCTTTTTCTCGTCTACAAACGGCCGAGCATCCATTCCATTTCATCGAACCGCATCGAAGCACCCTCGATCAGCGGCAACGGGGTCGCGTGATATTCCGGCCAGTCCTCGTCAGGCGGAAGGACAAGATCGCAAAAATCAGAACTGTAACCATAGTGATCATTCCAGTAAACCCAGCGGTTTTCTGCCTGATGGAGATTGTGGATCACTAAAACGAAGGTTTTCGTTTCTTCCGATTCCCCCAAATTCTCCCTCACCCAGGCGAACAGCTGAGCCGTATTGCCCAGCTCTGAATCAATAAAATATGCGTTTTCAATCGTCAATGTTCCTTCGGGATTCTGTTTATAGCGCAGGCTGGCAAAGCGAAACAGGATTTCCTCCAGCGCAGCCTGGACGTCCGGCGTCTGCGCTTCTTCCCGGGTCAATAAAGGGATTGATCCCTGTATCCGCGGTTCGTCGGTCAGCAGGATATTGCATGCCGGATACCAGTTATACCGGGGTGTCTGACAGCGGGACGCGGCCTGGACACGTTTGAGCTGATCGAGCCATTCCAGATCGCCTGCCTGCTGGGCATAACGCAGATCGTCCTTTAGCAGCCGCGGATTCCATTCTCTTCGATTGGGCGTCGAGGGATATCCAGAATATACGGATGTATGATAATATTCCCACACTTCGCGGCTGATTGCCACTACCAGTTCCTGCATCACGCTGCGTCCAAGCAAAACCAGCGTTAACGCCGCAACAGCCAGAAGCACAAGGTTGATTCCTTTTTGTTTCATTCGCTCGCCAATCCCTTTCCATTCCCCCAGATCCAGGTCGGATCCGCAGCAGCCTGCCGCTCAAATTCCCGGAAGTCAGCCAGGCGCAATTCTTTTTCTCCAAAATGGAAAACATCCTGCTCATCAAAATAGGCGCCCGTGACCTCCACGGCATAAATCTGTTCAGTGTCCAGATCCTCAAAGATGATGATCAGATTCACCTCGCCCTGTTCGTCTGTGCGCAAGGCATATGTAATCCAGTCGGGCTGTCCCGTAAAGTGCGGCATCAGGATCCGCAGAATCTCCGCTTTCTGAGCCTCCAGCCGCGGATCCCGCTCTGTCAGCCCTTCAGACAGACCTTCCACTTGCAGCATCAGAGGCGAGGTGTCCGGCTTGACCTTCAGCAGTTCGGCATATACCGAATCATAAACCGGAATCACAAGCAGCGAATCACCGTTATGCAGCCGATTCAGCGCCGAGATCGGAACCAGCCCGGTTTCTGATTTTGCGAAGAATTCCATATTGGCGCAGAATTCCCCCTGCCGTGTAATATTATAAGAAGACTCGGCATTGGTAAATTCAACATGGCCGCTCCCATTTGCTCCGCTGAACTCAAAAACACCGCAGTGCCGGTAATCCGTCGGCGTTAACTGATGTCGGCGCGTGCTGACTATTCCAATAACATTGCCCAGAATCACAAGCCAAAGCAGCACGGTCAGCGTTTTGGATTCCAGTACCCTTGTTTTCTTCATGGCTTTTGAATTCCCCTTTCTTTATAAAATTATATCATCCCGTTTTTCGTTCTTTCAGCGAACAAAGAAATTGTAAGAATTCCTTCATCATTCAGCGCATCGAAGTCTGCTTTTTCCCCCTTTCTTTTTGCAGGCTGTTCCGTAAGCCTAGCAGCACGCTTTCCCTTCACATAAGTTGGTAGTGGGAAACAAGCTTTCCCATGACCAACTTAAAGGAGGAATTGACTATGAGTATCGTCCAATGTTCATTAAATCAGATCCCGTTGGGTAAGCGCTGCAAAGTCACCCAGCTCAACAGCACCGGTTCGATCCGCACCCGCCTGCAGGATATCGGGTTAGTTCAGGGCACCGAGCTGATTCCGCTGGTCAAAAGCTGCGCCGGCGATCCGGTGGCCTATCTGATCCGCGGTACGGTCATTGCCATTCGCGACAAAGATTCCCGTTCCATCCTTGTCGAGCATGACGAGGAATAGGTATGGGACTTACTGTTCAGTCGACCAGCGCGAAAGCCAGCCGCCGCTTCCAGTTCGGTGATTCCGAGATTCTGATCGCGCTGGCCGGCAATCCGAACGTCGGCAAGAGCACCGTGTTCAACGAGCTGACCGGCATGAACCAGCACACCGGCAACTGGCCGGGAAAAACCGTCGCGCTGGCCAAAGGCATCGCCCGGCATCAGGAAACGGACTACACGCTGGTTGATCTGCCGGGAACGTATTCCCTGATCGCCAACAGCGCCGAGGAAGCGATCGCCAGCGAATTCATCTGTTTCCAAAAGCCCGCCGTAACGATCGTGGTGTGCGATGCGACCGCCCTGCAAAGGAATCTCAACCTCGTCCTTCAAATTCTCCAGATGACCGCGAATGTCGTCGTCTGCGTTAATCTGATGGATGAAGCACGCAAAAAGAAAATTGAAATCGATCTGGAAAAGCTGAGTGAATTGCTTCAGGTCCCGGTCGTCGCCGCCAGCGCGCGCAGTCATCAGGGATTAGACGCATTGATGGACGCCGTCGCGCAACTATGCGAGCATCCCCGCACGCAGATCGCCTGCCTGGATTATCCGTTTGTCATTCAGAACGAATTGGACCGCCTGCGCGGACAGCTGCGGATGCTCGATCCGGCCTACGACATTCCCTGGATTGCCTTGCAGATTCTGAACAATCCGGACTCGACGCTGAAGTCGCTCTACGCATCGACAGCTTTAAATCAGGCGGATATTGAAACACTTCACAGTCTGGCCCTGCGCAGCCGCAAGGTGCTCGATCAGACGTATAAAAACGACAACTGGCCGGACCTGCTGATCCAGTGCCCGGTCCAGCAGGCGCAGCAGCTGGCGGAACAGACCGTGACGATGAACGAGGCCGAGGCGATGAAACGCGACCGGCAGATCGACCGGATTCTGTTCTCCCGCTGGGCCGGGATTCCCTTAATGATTCTGCTTCTGTGTCTGGTGTTATGGATCACGCTGGCCGGCGCGAATATTCCCTCGCAGATGCTGGCGGAATTTCTATTCTCTCTGGAAGTGCCGCTGGCGAAGTTTCTGACGGCGCTGCATCTGCCGGGTGTCATCGTCACGATGCTGAGCGAGGGGATGTACCGCGTATTAGCCTGGGTAGTCGCAGTTATGCTTCCGCCGATGGCGATCTTCTTCCCGCTGTTTACCTATCTCGAGGATCTCGGCTATCTGCCCCGCGTCGCGTTCAATCTGGACAAAACGTTCGCCAAGGCGCATGCCTGCGGCAAACAGGCGCTGACGACCTGCATGGGCTTCGGCTGCAACGCCGCCGGGGTGATCGGCTGCCGGATCATCGACTCTCCGCGGGAACGGCTGATCGCGATTCTGACCAATAATTTTGCTCCTTGTAATGGAAGATTTCCCACGCTGATCAGTATTCTGACCATGTTCTTTCTCGGCTCGGCCGCAGGGCTGACACAGTCGCTGCAGTCGGCGCTGCTTTTAACCCTGACGATCCTGTTGGGACTGGGTATGACGTTTTTAGTCAGCAGGCTGTTGTCGGCTACGGTCTTAAACGGTGTACCTTCCTCGTTCACGCTGGAGCTGCCGCCTTACCGCCGGCCGCAGCTGGGCAAGGTACTGGTTCGCTCGGTATTTGACCGCACATTATTCGTTCTGGGACGGTCGATCACCGTGGCCGCGCCGGCCGGGATTCTGTTGTGGGTGATGGCCAACGTCGGCGTGCAGGGGCAGTCGCTGCTCGCCTGGGCGTCGGGGTTCCTCGATCCGTTAGGCCGCTTCATGGGACTGGACGGCGTAATTCTGATCGCCTTCCTCCTCGGATTTCCAGCCAATGAAATCGTCATCCCGATCATCATCATGGCCTACATGGCCAACGGCTCGCTGATCGAAATGAGCAGTCTGAGCGCGATGAAGGACTTGTTTCTGGCGCAGGGCTGGACGTTGACAACGGCGGTATGCACCTTGATCTTCGTGCTGTTTCACTGGCCTTGTTCGACGACCTGCCTGACCATTTACAAGGAAACCAAGAGTGTCAAATGGACCGCCGCGGCGATCCTGATCCCGACAATATGCGGTGTCGTCTGCTGCAGTCTGGCGGCGTTTATCCTGCGGTTGTTCTAAACAGGAATAAGAAAATCCGTTCATCCACAGCGGTAAACCTTCTCTTTCTGCACGATCATCCAGTTTTCTTTCCCCTGTGATCTTCACCTTTCTTCCCTCCCTGTTGGAGCGCTGCTCGCGCTCCTTTTTCTTTTTAACGGTCTATTGCAGACCGATTTCGGTCAAAACAGAAAAGACAGTTATCCTCGCAACTGGGCAAAGACCTGATAAGGCTGTGCGGAAAGGGGCAGGCTAAAATGCAGGAGGTGGCGCAGATGTTTCGACTTGCGGTCTTTTTCTGCGTTTTAATTCTGGGGATAGAGAATGGGGTTCTGCCGGGAGCTGCGGAGATTGAATATTGGAAGTGGATCGGGGTTGTCCTGTGTCTGGCAAGCGCGCTGATGTCCAGAGGGAAGGGGCAGCAGGCGGATCCTCTGTCGCTTCTGGTTCTGACCGGCTGTGCCCTGGCCGATTTGTTTCTGTTATTTACCCGGCAATGGGAAACCGGGATCGCCGGCTTTTGTCTTGTCCAGCTGTGTCTGAGCTTCAGCCTGATTTCCCGGGAACAAACACTCCAGCTGTGCCTGATCCTCGGCGGCTTGTTCTTTATCGCAGGGCTGCTTCTGAAACTGCCGGAAATGATCTGTCTGGTGATGTTCTACGCAATTCAAACCAGCTTTAACCTCAGCGCGGCGCTGAGAATGCTTACGCATACTTTCCTTTTGAAATTCGCGTTTGACAAGCTTGGGAAGAATCCATCTGAGCTTCAGCCCCCTTCAGCCGATATCCGGTTTCGTTTCTGGACGGCAATGGGAACCGTGTTATTAGCTCTGTGCGACCTGAACGTCGTGCTCTTTCAGCTGGGCGGTCCGCTGGCGGCGGCCGGCGGCTGGATCTGGCCGTTCTATCTGCCAGCCCTGCTTTGCTTCGCTCATGCCGCACGGTGAGGTCATCCGGCCTTCCATGAAAGCAAAGCCTGAAGTTTCCCACCCGAAAGAGCGCTGACATGCGGTTTATTCTTTTGTCTGGTCAGGAATCTGCCGGCTTCGCGAAGTCTGTGTGATTGCTTTTGCCAAATTGATCAGCGTGCGTAAGCGCAGAAATTTCTGGGGATATCCTTTTAAACGAACATAAGAAACAGTCTATTTTATAACGAATCGAGGCATTGTCCATGTTTGAAATCTTCTTTAGAACCTCAGTGGGAGTGCCGGCCCAACAGCGCAAACAAACCTGTCTCGCCTTGATCCAAAAATACGGCAGCCGCAGTTTGATTATCGCAATTCGGCCTCGCTCGGCGGATTGCCCCGGGACGTTTCATCACTCCCCTCCATCCAAAGAAACTCAGATTTTATGCTTGTCCCCAAGAGCGGCGAGCGTCTTTTCCGGCAGTTTGTAGAAGCAGCGGAGCACAGCGGCGCAAGCGCTCCACCGCAAGGCTATCGCACAGCTGCAAGCTCTCTGAAAAAATTGATTTCTGAATTTCATAGTCCGCTGTCTTTGGTTTTTCCCTCAGAGCGCTTTGTGAAAGCAATACTTTGTTAAATTCTGCTCTTTCCTCACGAGTTAGTGCTATACTAAAATAAAGGAAGGTGAGATTTATGGGTAAACTCTCTGGTAAAATTGCCATCGTCACCGGGGCCAGCTCCGGGGTCGGCGCGGGGATCGCGAAGGTCTTAGCCGCGCATGGGGCTTCCGTCGTCCTCTGTGCCCGCCGTCAGGAAAAACTCGACGAGATTCGCCGCGAAATTGAAAATCGGGATAACGAAGGCGAAGTGATGACGGTCGCCTGCGACGTTGTCGACGACGCCCAGATCCACCGGGCCATCGAAGCAACAATCGCCCGCTTCCACACCATTCACATTCTTGTCAACTGCGCTCAGGGCGCGATGCTGTACCGGGCAATTCCCGATATTGACAGCGATTATGCCTTACTCGCTTACAAGACCGGACCGCTGGCCAGTCTGAAATTCATGCAGCTGTGCTATCCTTACATGAAGGAAAACCACTGGGGCCGGATCATCAACACCGCCTCGGCTGCCGGTGTTGACGGCAACGAGGGATTCGGTGCTTACGGCATGGCAAAGGAAGCCATCCGTGCGATCACCCGCACAGCCGCCCGGGAATGGGGGCAGTATGGGATTACCTCCAACGTCTTCCTGCCGATCATTTCGACCGAGACGTTCCGCACCACCCAACCGGCGGCTTTGAAGTCGCTGGAACGCCAGTCTCCGCTGCACCGCATCGGCACAACGGAAGAGGACTGCGGACCGATCATCGCCTTTTTGGCCTCTGACGATTCCGCTTATCTCAACGGTCAGAGCTTCATGCTGGACGGCGGTCTGCACATGCACTCTTAATCTGCCGGATAGCGCAGCCTGCGCTCAGGGTTTCCTTTCCCTGAATTACCAAAAAAACCGTTCTCCCCACAAAGCGAAAAACAACACTGACTTTCCCATCCGCGTTTATGGATCAGCGAACATTTGAATCCGAGAAAAGTTCCGGAAGAAAACGGAATTTTTTTCTTTTTGTCGAAAGGAAGAAATGGGAAAATCAGGAATTAATGATACAATGGAAGGCAGAGGTGATATCCAACATGGAAAGAAAAGAAATTCGAATTGAAGATACCTGGGATCTGAGCGGATTGTTCGCCGATCAGGCCCAGTTTGACGCCGCTCTAAAACATGCGAAACAGCTGCTGAACCAGATCACGCAGGCACAGGGACACATCACGGAGTCCCGTGAAAGCTTCCGCAGCTTTATGGACAGACAGGAGGAACTGCAGCGGCAGTGCGAAAATCTGACGGTTTATGCCCAGATGCGCGCCGACGTGGAACCGGAAGATCCGCAGGTCCAGCAGAATCTGGCCAAGTCGGTCACTTTTGTCAATCAGGCCGCAGCGGCGACAACCTTTGTCGATCAGGAACTGATCGAGCATCGCAATGTGATCGAAACGTATCTGAACGCGGAAGACTGCGCAGATTACCGCTATCCGATGGAAGAAACGTTCCGCACCATCCCGCATCATCCAGACGCTCAGACCGAGCAGCTGCTGGCGCAGATGAGCGATCTGTTTCAAAATCCGCAGAAAACGTTCAAAGCGTTCGTACCGGAATTTAAACCGGTGATGATCGACGGAAAAGAGGAATTCTTAAATCAGGCGATCATGAACCAGCTGCTTCACAATCCGGACAGAGAAATCCGCAGGCAGGCGTTTGAGCATTTCTATGAAGAATACCGCCGGCATCAGAACGTTTTCTGTTCGACCTTGATCGGCCACGCCCAGGGACAGGTGCTCCAGGCAAAGCTGCATCATTTCTCCAGCGCGCTGGAAGCAAGCCTGTTTGAGGACGGCGCGGATGTTCCGCTGTTTAATCAGGTACTGGACATGGCCAACACCAGATATCACAAAACTTTCTGGCGCTATAACGAATTAAAAAAGAAGATCGTGGGACTGGATGACTGCACCAGTTATGATTTGAACGTCCCGTTAGTTCAGGCTGTCGATGCACATTATGATCTCGATCAGTGCTTTGAAATTCTGGATCAGGCGTTAGCGCCGTTAGGCGAAGAATATCAGGCTTTATTAAAACGGGCGCGGGCTGAGCGCTGGATCGACTATTATCCGCATCAGGGCAAGCGCGGGGGTGCGTATTCCTGGGGCACCTACGATTCCAATCCGTTTGTCCTGACCAACTTCACCGGCGGTTATGATTCCTTAAGCACGCTGGCGCATGAGCTGGGCCATTCGATGCATTCGTTCTTCTCCCACCGGGCCAATCGGCCGTTATTGGCGGATTACCGCATCTTTGTCGCGGAGGTTGCTTCCACGGTCAACGAAGTCTTGCTGAACCAGTACATGCTGCAAAACAGCGACGATCCGAAAATGAAGGCTTCACTGCTGTACAACATGCTGGAGCAGCTGGTCGGAACGCTGTACCGTCAGCCGATGTTCGCCCAGTTTGAAGCATGGCTGCACGAGCAGCTGGAAGCCGGGCAGGCTCTGTCTTCCTCCGATTTGACAGATTATTATTACAAACTGAATCAGGACTACTATGGTCCATCCGTCACCGTGCATGAACTGGAAAAATACAAATGCTATTCCGTTCCGCATTTCTATTACAACTTCTACGTTTATAAATACACGATCGGCATGTCCGTCGCCTTATCCTTCGCTTCCCGGATTCTCAGAGGAGAAACGGAAGCTTACCTGCGCTTTTTAACACGCGGAGGCAGCTGCGCTCCGATTGATCAGCTGGTTGAAGCCGGCGCGGATCCGCGCGGCGAACAGGTCTATGACGACGCGTTCCGCTATTTTGAAGAAACGCTGGATCAGTTTGAAAAGCTGATGCGGGAAATCTGAATTTCCCCACGTGCTTTCGGCACAACAAAAATCCTGCTTTTGCCCGGCAGACTCCGAGCGAAGCAGGATTTTTTAATCTTCTCTTTTTATTCCGCCTGAATCTGATCCTCGGATGCCGGGAAGCTGGCCGGCGCGATGGCAGAAGACAGCGGCAGTTTCTTATTTAACGGCAGCGCGGCTTTCTGCACGATCTGGAAAAACCGTTCGGCGATCCGGCTTTGCGGCCGCAGCGGTATCGCCACGCTGAGCTGCCATGGATTCTTGTTGCGCATCGGAATTTTGACGATCTTTTCGCTTTCGATCGGAAACTGAGGATTGCTGATCGCCAGCCCTTTGCCTTCCTCGACCAGCCGGCGGATTGCTTCCAGATCGCAGCCGCAGTACACAATCCGCGGCGCGGCATTGGCCATCCGCATGTGGACGTTGTAACAATCGTAGATTTTATAACTTTCGTTTAAGGTTAAAAAAGGTTCGTTGACCAGATCGTGAAAGGTGACGAAGCTGTGCGAAGCGAGCCGATGTCCCCACGGCACGCATAATTCGTTATACGCCTCAAACAGCCGGACGTTCTGCAGTTCGCTGGTGAAGATCGGGCCGGTGATGAAGGCGGCGTCGACTTCCTGCCGCAGCAGTTTTTCCTCAACGATTTTATCCGAGTACTCGCTGAGAATCACCCGAACCTCAGGCTCCGTGCGCTCAAATTGTTCCAGCAGTCCCTGCACCATCGCATAGGTATTGCTTGAGATTGCCACGCTCAGCGTCTTATCGGAATTCCGGCGGATATCGTCGTTGATCTGTTCCAGCTGCCGCACAAGATCCTTGATCTGCGTGTAATAGAGCCGTCCTTCCTCGGTCATTTCCGTTTTGCGCTGCTGAAAGATCAACAAGTCGATATCCAGCTCCTTCTGCAGCGATCGCAGGCTTTTATTCAGGCCCTGCGGAGAGATATAGAATTTTTTGGCGCTTTGAGTCATATTGCCGGTTTCGCACACGTCGATAAAATATTTCAGCTGTTCCAGATTCATGGCAAAACCCTCCTGCGGCAGACATTCTGCGCTACAGCTATTGTAACAAATAGTTGATGATCAGTTCAACGCTTTGTTTGCGTCATTCGTTCATTCTTTCACTATAATGAAGCATACAAGGAGGAAAGAAGAAATGAAGAAAGGATTGATGATGATCGCCGCTTGCATGACGGCGTTCTCTCTGGCCGCTTGCGCGACAACGAAAGCGCCGGAAACCACAACAACCCCGGAGCCGACGGTTCCGGCGGAAGAGGTGAAACAGCCGAAGGATGGCAGCTACACTTCGTACATGACGTATTACGATCACCCGGCTTACCTGGCCACGGCGACCGTGACGGTAAAAGAGGGTAAAGCGACCGGTTACACATTTGAGGAATGTCATCTGCCGGATCATTGGGCGACGTTCACCGAAGAAGAAATTGCCGGCATGGATGAAAGCAATTACATCCCCGGCGTAGCCGTCACGGGTGCAAAGGGGTATTATGCCAGACAAGTCCAATTAGGAACTGGGGATGAGGCCATCATCCTGACCGGCGAAGGGGACGGAACCGGCATGCCGATTTACAGCAATGATCAAATCAAGGATTTCAGCAAGGAGATCTTGAACGAAGATTTAGCGGCCTGGTATATGGAACAGCTGGCAGCCGGCAACTACTGGTGTCTGGATGAAGAGGGAAATCCGATCGAAGATTGCGCGACCTACACGCTGGATCGGAAAGACGGCGTACATCTGGATAAAACGCAGTCCCGGTTTAAGACGTTGATCGGACACTGGACCGCAGTCGGCACGGGCTATGGCATTGAAGGCGGCGAACTGGGCTGGAGCGGCAACCTGAAAAAGATCGGCGATTTCTGCATTGAAAATCAGTTCCCGGAAGGAGAATTCGGCAGAAATGAAGATAATGTCGGACTGGTTGGCGACGTTGTTACCGGCGCCACGGCGACGGAATACGAGAACTATATCGGAATGTACTACGCTGCCTGGCAAAAGGCTTTTGAATAAGGTTTAACTGGTAACTTGCACTGCCGCTGCGGACTTCCCATTTTGTTGTTTCTTCCTGCAAGAACAACCATCGAAGCAACCGCGCAGAGAAAAAATGAGCTGGAATCGGAAAGAATACTCTTTCATAGATTCCAGCTTTTTCTGATTTGGGAATGTCCGGCAAGCGGAAGGAAAATCTCCCCCAACATACAAATCCCCTAACAAGACGAGCTTATCCGCTCCTTGAATCTGATCAAGGATCATCTTCAGCTTGTCAAAGTCCCCATGGATATCGCTGAGTACCGCTATTTTCATTCTTTGTTCCTCTTCTGTTCTAATTAAGTTAGAAATCTTTCTCTGATTTCAGTTTATCATTTTTAAAGAACGTTCGGAGATAAAATCATAAAAAAGCCGATGGGACTCTGCCTTGATCAGAGCATCATCCGGCTTTTTTCCAACCTCATTGGGGTTCTGTTCTCATTTCGTGCCCTTGGGGCAATCCGCAGCGGTTTCCGGCTTCAATCGGCTCAACCGCAGCGACCAGGTCATCTTGGCGCTTGCCCGGGGCGCCAGATTCAGTCCGGCCTGTTTCTGATTGATGCCATCCAACGGTCCCGTCAGCGGTTCCAGCACCAGGAAACGATGCGCGTCGCCGGACCACACCATCAGATTCCGATATCCTTTTTCCAATCGCAGTTCCATCCGCTGATTCCGCAGAGGATCCTCCACCGCAATCATCGGACAATGGCTCAAAAAGCACCCCTGTGCCAAAACACTGGCTTTCTTCAGATGATCCAGCGGGATTCCCGTAGCAGTGTCTTCCATTCTTTCAGGGTGAGCGACAAGCGTCAGCGCATCATAATCCTCAATCAGGAAAAACGGATGCATCCCCAAATCACAGGGCATGACTTCTGAGGAGTCATTGGTAATCTCCACTGTGGAAATCAAGCCCTCATCCGTCAGCGTAATCGTCATCCGGGCATGAAAAGCATACGGATAACGTCCGGCCAATTCTTCATCACTGTCCATTCGCAGTATTGCCTGATTCACTTTTAAATCCTCTACGGTCCAGGGAAATGAATGAAGAAAACCATGAAGTCCCGCCGGATATTCCCGGCCTTTTAATTTAAGGACACCGCCGCCGGGATTCCCATAATAAGGGAACATGACCGGAATTCCGCACCGCGGACGTTCGCTGGAAGCAATGTTCTCCGGCAAACGGTGCAGACACTCCCGTCCCGCCCACATCAGCGAGCTGATCAATGCGCCCCGTCCGGGGTGAATCATCGCTTCCATTGATCCCTGAGTCAGCCGGATTGCCTCCCTTTCCACCTCAGCCATGAAGCAGATATTCCCTGATCTGACGCGGACACCGGGCCTGCTTGATTTTATCCAGCAGCTCATCATCCGCCAGCTTGGCGGCAAGCCGGGAAAGCAGGATCATGTGATTGCGGGCAAAATTCTGATCGTTGCTGACGCAAAACAGGAAGATCGTTTCGATCGGTTTGCCATCCAGCGTTTCCCATTTGATCGGGTGTTCAAGGTTGGCGACGGCTACGCCGATCCGGGACACACTGTCGCTTTTGCCATGGGGGATCGCGACGCCGTTGCCAATCCCCGTGATCCCCTCTTTTTCCCGCTTGTAAATATCCGCGACAAACGCTTCGACATCCGCAATATAACCGTTCTCCTTCAACTGCCGGGCCATCTGCTTCAGCGCGTCGTCTTTATCGGCGGCTTTCAGCGAAACCGTCATAATTTTTTCATCTAAAACATTCTCCAATTCCATGGTGTTCCTCCTGTTATCGAACTAAAAATTTATAGAGTTCTTCTTGGGAAAGGCGGCAAAGTTCACTGACGTCCTGTTCGGTATCAATCATTTCCAAAAAACTCTTGTAAAACAACTGGGTCTTTTCCGATTCGTAACGGGTGTTGACCCGAAGTCCCAGCAGGAAAACCAGCCGCACCTGTTCTTCCTCATTCCATTGCATCGCATCTTTCAGCACAGCCACGACCACCCGCGACTGATTGACATAATTCGCATATCCATGCGGAATCGCGACGCCGTTGCCGATGCAGGTTGACACAGCGCCTTCCCGTTCCAGCACCGTACCCAGATATTTCTCGCTGACTGCCCCGCACGCCAGCAGCCGGTCTGTCATCTTCCGCAGCAATTCCTTTTTATCCCGGGCTGCGGGATGAATCAGAATCAGCCGCGGATCAAACAGCGTATGGCAGGATACATCGAAATGTGATTTCTGGTTAATTTTCGTCTTCTTTAAATATTCGATCTTCTCTTTCAATTCTTCAATGCCATGCCCACTCAGCAGCGATTCGATATAAACGATCCGCTCGTCCTGCACCGGCAGCGCCGAAGTGGAAATGATCAGATCATAGCCCGCCAGCTCGCCGACGTCCAGATCGTGCAGACTCAGAATTTTGATTTCCTTGATCTTCGGAATTGCCAGCTTGATCTTGTTGCAGAACATCTGATTCAGGCCCATGCCCAGCTCCGTGATCAGCAGAATCGTCAGCGGCGGTTCCAGCCGGTCCAGAGAAGCCTGAATATATAAAGTAATATAGCTCAGCTCCGTCGAAGAAATCTGGATTCCGTAATACTCCTCAAACAGGATGCTCAATGCCCACGACACGCGGTAGGTCTTGCGGTATTCCTCCTGAATAAAGCTGGTCAGATTGGCGGTGGAGTGCTTCTCAAATTTCATGCGGAAGACGGCAGGGCGAATGTGATTCAACAAGCCGTAATACAGCTCGTGATCCATTGTCAGATCGACGTTCATGATATTGGAAACGACTGAAATAATCCGCTGAACAAATTCTTTGATTTTCTTATCATAATCCCGCACACCGTATTCCAGATCGGCCGCACCGTTGTGGATCATCTGCGAACAGAGCAGCTGAATCGCAAAGTATTTCACTTCCTCGTCGTCGATCTGGATCATAAACTTTTCCTCAATCTGTTTAAACAACGATTGGGACAGCTCATATTCGTTATATTTGACAACGATGTCTTTTTCTTCCTGTTTCAGCTGAAGCAGTCCCATATCCGAACGGGTGACCGCCAGCGCCGCAAACAACAGAATACTGTTGTAGGATTCCTCGGTAAAACTGAAATTCCACGATTTTTCAACAGCGTCGATACATTCGGAAAGCAGCTCCAGATTGATGCCCTTGGCAAAATAGCGGATATTCGCTTCAATCGAATGGGCCTTGTCGTTGATCACCAGATGTTTGATCGCCAGCCGGCAGCTGACCTCCTGCCCTTCTAAATCTATCCCGTAATTGCGCCGCACGGACAGATCAATCGAAAACATTTTCAGCCATTGCGCGCAGGTTTCCAGGTTTTTCTTGCAGACGGGCAGGGAATCATAGGTCAGCTCGCTCAATTCAGCGACGGTCAGCCGATGGCCGAAGCGGGACAACAGGATCCGCAGATAGACATACAGCCGGTATTCGCCATTGACGATATCTTCCACCTCATAGGAACCATACAGACTGGAAAGGGCCTTGCGTTGTTCGCTGTCAGCTTTCAACAGACTGCCCTTCCCCGGCACCTTGATGATTTCACCGAGATTCTTCTGCCGGAGCACATCGTTCAGTTCGTCGATCTTGCCGCGGACGTTCTTTTCCGAGAGGTTTAACAAACGGGCGATGGAGGAGGCTGAAAACCATTCGTTTTCCAGCAGAATCTGCAGGATCTGATGCTTGATCCGGTTTTTTTTATTCGCCTTCATCCTCATCGCGTCACCTCTTTGTCGTTTTCTTTCTCATCGTGTTCCTGCATCCCCCTCTTTGTCAAGCGGTGTACCCTGGCTATGTGTCTGATTTAATAGACGGACGCTTTGCCCAGCGAACCGAAAAGTTCCATTTTTGCGTGGACGGTGCTGCGGGTTTGGGCGATTGCCGGGCCATACATCTTCGGCGGCAGAAAGCCATGGGTTTCATCCAGCGTTGCCTGCAGGGTGCGGAAGAAGGTCTGCTTGATATCGCTGGAAATGTTGACTTTCTGAATTCCGATCGCGCAGGCCTGACGGATTTCTTCATCCGGATTATCGCTGCCGCCGTGCAAAACCAGCGGAACCGGTGCGACTTGATGAATTTGCTTCAGCAGTTCAAGCTGCAGCTTCGGGACAAAGCCTTTGGGATATAAACCATGAGCTGTACCGATCGCGATAGCCAGAGCGTCCACGCCTGTGCCTTCAACAAACTTCACTACATCTTCCGGATTGGTATAGGTGATGTTTTCCACGCCGCCCTCGTCCGAGGTGCTCATCGCGCCGATCGTTCCGATTTCGCCTTCCACGGATACGCCGCAGGCATGAGCCAGTTCAGCAACCTGCCGGGTCAGCCGCATATTTTCTTCAAATGGAAGCTGGGAACCGTCGATCATCACCGAAGTAAATCCGGCCTGGATCGCCCGCAGGCAATCCTCCGCCGTCTTGCCATGGTCCAGATGCAAAGCAAAGGGAACGTCACTGTTGCGCATCCGCAGGGTTACATAGGCAAAGAATTCCGGCGTGGCGAAGTTAAACTCTCCCGGCGCAAATTGCAGAATCGCCGGCGACTGCGTCGCTTCAGCTTCCTCGATTACAGCCCGAACCAGATTCAGATCGGTCGTATTAAAGGCTCCGACAGCAAACTGTTCTTCTCTGGCTTTCGCCAGCATTTCTTTCAATGTGATCAACATGGTGATTACTCCACGTTGACGAAGGAGATTTCATCCAGTTCGTCTTCAGAAATTTCATGCCCCAGATCCTCGCCGGTTTCATCCGCCGCGCTGACCGGACGCTTTAAGAAGGAAAGCACAACGCCGGTAATCACGCTGCCGATCGCCAGACAGATCAACCCTTTCATCGGATCGCTGAAGAATGGGAATGCGATGAAGCCGCCGTTGAGCAGTTCGGAAGAAACACCCCACATCATCGACAAGCCGCCGGCGACCGCCGAACCGACAACGCAGGAAACGACAACTCGAACCAGATCCCGCGCGGCAATCGGAATGACGCCTTCAGTGATCATGACGCAGCCCATCGGCACTGCGGATTTCAGGGTTTCTTTTTCATTGCGGGTATATTTTTTCGGGGTTAACAGACAGGAGATCGCGATCCCAAACGGCGGAATCATCGAAGCGATGATCTGCACGGTCTTCGCGTCGCGGATCCCGTCGGTATACAACGCGTTGGCAAATGCTGTCGCGACCTTGTTGACCGGACCGCCGAAGTCAAACGTCGCCATGCTGCCCAGCGCCGCGCCGTAAATAAACCGCGAGCCTTCCGACAGTGAGGTCAGGAATGTGGTTAACAGATTGGTCAGCCAGGTAATCGGACCGACGAGCACGCCGTACATCAGCAGCCCGGCAGCCGCTGTGGATAAAAACGGTATGATAATGACCGGCATGATGCCTTCCAGCGATTTCGGCAGCTTGATATACTTTTTGATCAGGACGACCAGATAACCGACCAACAGGCCGCCGATCATACCACCGATAAACCCAGCTTTGATATTATTCGCGACATAACCGATGATGAAGCCCGGCGCTAACGCCGGACGGCCGGCGACGCTGAAGGCGATGTACGCGCACAGCATCGGGACCATCAGCTGCATGCCCAGATTGCCGGTCTGATACAGCCAATAGCCGATCCCGCTTTCACCGAGGTTGGCGACGCTCTGGCCTGCGATCAGACGGCCGATCGCCATCGTTAAACCGGCGGCGACAACTAACGGAATAAAATAACTGATGCCGGTAAGAATGTGCTGTTTCATTTCTCTAAACGTTTTTTTCATGCGAAGTTCCCTCTTTCTCTATGGCTTTTTCTACTTTCTGGATCAAGGCGATCGGGTTTTTGATCAAGGTCGACGTATCGACTTTAACGACTTTCTTCCCCTTGAAGCGTTCCATTCCGGTAATTGCCACGTCGATCGCCAGAATCACGACATCCGCAGCTTTGATGTCCTCGGGCGTCAGCTCATGCTCAACGCCGATTGTTCCCTGCGTTTCGCAATGGATTTGGTGTCCGCGGAGCTGCGCACTTTTCATCAGCTTTTCACGGGCGATGTAGGTGTGGGCGATCCCCGCCGTACAGGCGGCCACGCCAACGATCTTCATCATTTTGATTCCTCCTTTATCACGGCCGGAAGTCCGATCAGGACCCGCGCCGTTTCTGCCTGTAATGTAACCGAGGAGCATTCCGCCGGGATCAGGGCGCCCCAGCCCTGAGTGAGGGTGACGCTTTCCTGCGGCGTTGTCAGTTTGACGTCGCCGTCAATCGGCACGCACAGCCGGTGTTCGCCGGTATTGGCCAGCGTATATTCCCCATGAACCTCGACGATCTGCATCCCGAAGGCGTCGGTATCGGTCTCATCAATCATCATGACCGATCGGCTTGCGCCCTGAAGGACTTCCGCCTTCGGATGCATAATCACCCGCCGGCGGATTTCGTCTTCCGTATAGGTCGTCATATCAAACAGTCCGAGGCCATGTTCGCCATCCAGACCGTTGAACATTTCCTCATCTGTTAACGTCACGCCGTTGACCTGCCGTTCCACGCGGATTGTGATATCGCTGCATTCGTGGATTTCCAGAAACAGACAGCCCGGCCCCACGGCATGCGGCATCCCCGCCGGGATCAGAATGACGTCGCCCTGCATCACTTCAATTTTGTGCAGGCAATCCACCATCGCCGCGACGTCCTGCTTTTCAAACAGAGATTTCCACAGGGCGGCGGTAACTCCCGGCATAAAGCCGGCATAAATGCAGCTGGGCTGCCCGTTCACGGTCTGCGTGCGGGCGATGTACCAGGCTTCGGTCTTGCCGCAGGGGCTGTGAAAATAACGCGCGGCGTCTTCCTTGCGCGGATGGCATTGAAGCACCAGCCGGACGATCGTATCGCCGGCGCGTGCCAGCACGCCGAGCTGATTGGGCAGCCGTTTCTGACTGCGCGGGCCAAGCACGCCGGAAGGATCTTCCGCGATGATCGCGTCCAGCCGTTTGCCGCCCTGCGCCGCGATTGTGCGACTGATCGCATAACCCTCGCCATGTCCCGGAGCGATTGCGCCGATCGAGGTGACCAGCAATTCTTCACATTGATGATTGTTTTCAGCGGGTTCCATTCTCCGCCATTGGTTTAACAGCGTGCCGCCGATATACGGACGGGTGATTCGATCATGATCAAAAATCCAGATTCTTGAGGAAGCTTCACTCATAATTTTCCTTCTTTCTTTCAACCTTTCGTCACTCTGCCTGAGGCCGATGTCAATTATTTTTCTGATGGCTGCGGATGGGGAGGTGCCGCTGGTTAATCAAGGTGCTGATCCTTCATCATCAGGTGGACGGCGCTGGTCTTAAAGGTCAGCGGCAGCGCCAGAATGTTGGGATGCCCGCCGACATATTTCTGTTGGGCATCGGCCAGCGCTTCCTCCACAGTAGCGCGGGTTTTCATGCCCATCGCACGGGCGTAGCCGGGTTCCATCGCTCCGGTGATATAAATTGCCGCGGTGTTCATCTCGGCGATATGCGCGCATGAGATCATACTGAACCCGTGGAAGGGATGGAAGGCGTTGGCAAACCGATAACGTCGGATGTATTCCACGTTTGTCGCAAAATATTCCCCAACCCGGTTCATGTCCGGCAGCGTATTCATCTGATCGTGCTGGAACATCTCAAACATCTCGCGCGTATACGGCCACAGCTCATCGTGGAAATACCCGTTGCACAGACTCTGGCAGATGATCACGCAGCGGTCGCTCATGATGCGTTTCAGCCGGATCACCTGCGCGGAGATTGCCTGCATCAACATGATCGGGTTCGTGCCCATTCCCTCGCCATAGTGGAAAAACTGCGGCGCACCGAAAATCAGCACATCGTATTTCTTTTCCGCCCACGGCACATAGGTTCGCCGATCGGCGACCTTCCAGCTTAACGGCATCATTTCTTTCGCATAGCCGGAAAAGATCGCGATCTGCCGGGACTGCGTGTCCAGCACGGCGTCGCAGCAGAAGAATTTCTTCCCCATCCGCTCTTCCATCGTCATGCTGATCTGATTGAATTTATCGCGCATCAGGCTGTGGCCGCTGACCGGCGTGAAATCAGCCCGATGCATGACGGATGGGACATGATGTGAAGCGATCGAACGCCAGTGCGTGATCCCGGTGGCCGAGTGTTTGTAGCCGCCGGAATAACCGCCGTAGGGGTTGCCCTGGACATGGCCGATCAGAATTGCGACATCCGCGTCGTAAACATATTTGTTCATGATGACCGGATCGCCCTGTTCGGTTTTCCCCAGATCGACCAGATGTTCATAATCTTCCGAGTCGTGATTCAGAATTTGCCCCGTCCCCCAGAATTCTCCAAACAGTTCCGGGCCGAGGATCCCGCGCAGCTCCGGCTCGGTATTCTTGCGGTGCAGACCATTGGAACAGATCAACAAGATATCCTGATGCCGAACCCCTGCCGCGATCAGTTCGTCGACGATCAGCCGGATCGCCACCTTGCGATGACTTGTCGGCTGCTGCCCGCCTTTCACCCGATCGGGAAAAACGATGACGCAGCGGCTGCCGGGATGAGCCAGCTCGCTTAACGGCGGCATGCCGATCGGATGAAGCAGACTGTCCTGCGTCGCCTGTACCAGCTGGTCTTCCGGAATGTGGGGCGGATCCGGCACCGTCACGCCCGGGATAAAGATGTCGGTCGTGTCCGGCAGTTCTGCCCAGATGGTTCCCGGGCCGTATTCCAATTCTACTTTCATTTTCGCGCCTCCTGATAGTCCTGCATGATTTCCAGAAATTCATCGGGATAAAACCCGATCTCGCCTTCAAAACGGGTCAGAGCGATCAGCCCGCCGTCGATCTGGGCAATCCGCGCGATCGCTGCCGCGTTGGTTTTCTTCAAACCGCCCCCATAGACGACCGGAACGGGAATCACCTGTTTAATTTTTACGGCCGCTTCCCGAATCTCATCCGGCGAGGCCGGGATTTTCCCCGGTCCGATGCTCCACAGCGGCTCATAGGCGATCACGACTTTTTTCAGATCCGCGCCCGCCAGGCCGATTTCCAGCTGGGTTTGCAGCACGCTTTGCCACTTCGGACGCTGCGCGGCGCTCTCGCCGATGCAAAACAGCACGTCCAGTCCCGCTTTCTGCGCGGCCAGAACTTCCTTATTCAATGTCCGGGAAATCGCGTCTTCCGCTTCCACGCCGGCCGCTTCCAACAATGCGCGGTCTTTTGCCCGTTGTTCGCCATGACCGATCATCACCGCCCGGCAGCCCAATTCAACAGCAGCGTTCGCGGTCAGACTCGTCGTAAACGCTCCGAAATTTCCGCCGGCCTCCGTGTCAAGACCCAACACGCCCTGCGCGCCGACATGGATTTTCTTCGCCGCTGCCACTGCCGGAATTAAATGAGCTTCCGGGAAGAAAAACGTCACGTCGGTTTGGGAAGTGAACGTGAATCCTGATTCTACCTGACGGATGATCGTCGCTGCCCATTGATCCATCGGCGCCAGACGATTGACGCCGCCTCTGCGGGGCGAAATATCAAAACGTTTTAAATTCACATAAAGATGATCCATGGTTTACCTCCAATCCCGGATCGCCTGAGCGATCGTTTCCGCATCCAGACCATAACGTTTCTTCAAATCATCGCGCTTGCCTGAAGTTCCGAAGCGATCCTGGACTCCGATCCGGCGGACCTGCCCCTGTCCCAATTCGGCGACGACTTCGCTGACCGCACTGCCCAATCCGCCGATAACATTATGATCTTCAGCGGTCAGGATCTTCCCAGTCCTGGCGGCGTAATGACAGATGAGTCCGCGATCAACCGGCTTGACTGTGCTCATATCAACAACCGCAGCCGCAATGCCTTCTCTTTCCAGAATCTGCGCTGCCTGCAAAGCTTCATACACCAGATCGCCGATGGCCAGAATCGCAGCGTCGGTTCCATCCTTGACGACAAGACCTTTTCCGATTTCAAACTTGACGTCCGGGCGATGCACCGCGGGGGAAGAAGTCCGCCCAAACCGCAGGTAGACAGGACCCTCGTTGAGAATAGCCGCCTCCACTGCAGATTTCACCGTAAATTCATCGCAGGGAACAATCACGGTCATTCCCGGGATCGCCCGCATCAGCGCCAGATCCTCAATGCACTGGTGGGAGGCGCCGTCCTCGCCGATCAGCACGCCGCCATGGGTCGCACCGATTTTTACATTCAGATGAGAATAAGCGATCGCGTTGCGGATTTGTTCGTAAGCCCGACCCGCCGCAAACATCGCGAACGTGGAAGCGAAGACGGTTTTGCCGCAGCTGGCCATGCCGGCCGCTGTGCCCATCAGATCTTGTTCGGCGATGCCCAGATCAAAGAAGCGTTCCGGATATTTCCGGGCAAACAGACAGGTCTGTGTTGCCTTGGACAAATCGCCGTCCAAAACAAGAAAATCATAAGTTTCCCCCAGTTCCGCCAGCGCTTCGCCATACGCTGTCCGCGTGGCTTTCGTCATGCTTGTTCCTCCTTGTGAAGCCGCGCTTCCAATTCTTTGCGGGCTTGTTCACTTTGTTTTAAATCCGGCGGTGTTCCATGCCAGCCGACGATATTTTCCATAAAGGAAACACCCTTGCCTTTCACCGTATTGAGAATGATGGCGGAGGGTTTCCCGGATGCGGCTTTGGCACGCTTGATCGCCTGGTCAATGGCGGCGACGTCGTGACCGTCGATCATCTGCACAAACCACCCGAAAGCAGCCAGCTTCTTTTCCAGGGGTTCGATATTCATTACCTGCGCAGTTGGACCGTCGATCTGTAAGCCGTTGCGGTCGACGAACAGCGTTAACTGATCGAGCTTATAATGAGCGGCCGTCATCAGCGCTTCCCAGATCTGTCCTTCCTGCATTTCCCCATCCCCGCAGATGCAATACACGCGGTAGGTTTTATGGTCGACCCGGCCGGCTAACGCCATGCCATTGGCGCATGACAATCCCTGGCCTAACGAACCGGATGACATATCCACGCCCGGCGTTTTCGTCATGCTGGGATGTCCCTGCAGGATTCCGTCAATCGACCGGAATTTTTTCAGCTCCGCCCGGTCAAAATACCCATGCGCGGCCAGCGCCGCATACAGCGCGGAGGATGCGTGGCCTTTCGATAATACCAGCCGGTCGCGGTCCGGCCATGCCGGTTCCTCGGGCCGGATCTTCATGTGTTCTCCATAAAGTACCGCAAGCAGTTCGCAGATCGACAACGCTCCGCCGATGTGTCCGCTTTGCGCCGTGGTGATTTCATCAAGGATATCCAACCGCATCTGATCCGCGGCGATTTGTAATTGTCGAACATTCATGACACTCGCCTCCTTGCCTTAATCATAAAAGCAGAAATGCCATGAATACTGAACGATCAGGTCCAGAAAGTTCCGGTAAATTTGACGTTATTCCTTACAAAACGATACAGATCCGCCTTTATGCCACTTCGCCCCTGTGTCAGACATGCCTGCGGACCGGGTCAGCTGCCTGAAGCTTGCATGAGGAAAAATGGCTGGGGAATCAAAGAAAGTCTGGTTCAATCGGACATTTTCGAAATACGCAAACCAACGCAGAAAAACACCTCAGAACAACGGCAAGTCAGCGAACTCATCACACCCCTTGCCGATCATTGCGTGGGTGGAGTTTGCCTTTGCCAAAACAAAGCGCCGGCTAAACTTCGTCCTCCTTTTTTGACTCAGGTCCTTTTTCAGCTGAGCAAACGCAAAAAAAGATCCCACCTCCGGATCAGAAATGAGATCTACTTTATGGATAAAACGCCGGTTCTTCTGTCATTCCGACTTGTCGCTGTCGCTTTGTCCCGCTGAATTCTGACGTTTATTTCTTGAAATTCAGATAGTTTGCCAGATTGGCATTCGAATCCAGTCTGGCTTTGATCTTCGGTGTACGGCAGCTCATCAAAACGGTAACGCCCGGGCCATGCCCTGAAATGTAGCTGTCGCCATGGATGATGACGCCGATCGTCACGGCGCCCTGGCAATAATCCGGGCCGTGATCGTTGCAATGATCCTGAATCATTACGATATCGCCGAACCGCAGTTCCTGCAGCCTTAGCTCCGCAAACGATTTCGCGTCGCGCGTCATGATATCATAATCGCCGCTCAGCATCGTATCGCTGCCCAAGCCCGAACCCATTAACGCCGCCGGAATCACCTTTGTGACCGGCACGACCAGACAGCCGTCCTGTTCCTCTATCCCCATCTTATTCAACAGCTCCGGATCCAGATTCATGACGGTGATTTCCGGATAATCCGTCAGCGTCATCCCCTGACCGCAGGCTTTGACTAAAAATTGATCGTCGACCGTCAGTTTTTCCAACACTTCCTGTTCAAAGGCAATCATGACGTGATCAATACCGCCGTGCTTTCCCGTAACATAGCCTATTGCACCTTTTGCTTCGCCGGTGATGACTTTAGCCTGATTGCCGATGCAGGTCAAGGTGTTGTACGCCATATCCATAGCCGGATCCGGATTCTTCGTACTGACGCCCGGTTCGACATGATCGCCGGCCAGTCCCATACAGCCGTCGCCAATCTGGAAATTATACGTGATCCCGCCGGTCGCCGGCAGAATCCATGGCCGTCCGTCACTGCCGACGCGATACTGGCGTTTCATTACCGGCGGATGAACCTTGCCCTGAACAGATTGCATAACTAAATGTTCTTTGTTGAATTTGATCATTGAAATTCCTCGCTTTCTCATTGAGCCTATTATACCATTTAATTTTCATTGCATAAAAGCGAGGATTGTCCCCGCTGTTAATATTTGTGTCTTACGCCCTTGGATCAGCGTCGGCGCAGCGATGTGATTCGCCAGCCGTCTTCCGTTTCTTTAAAGTTCAGCAGCAGCTTCACCGTCTTCTTTCCGGTGGTATAGGTAACCGTGACATCATAATCCCCGCCGCTGAGTTTTGCCACATCACTGATCTGACGGCAGTCTTGAGTTTGCATTGCCTCCTCAAAGCCAAGAAACCGGTTAAAGTTTTCCGGCATTCGGTTGGCAACAAATGCCTCGATCGCCTCATCTGTCATCACTGGCGAAAGATAATCCTGGATCTGAGCGCTCCAATCTTCTGCCAGCGCCGTTCTCTCGTCCAGCGTTTTGGCATCATCGAAAAGATCCTGCGGCATGGCTGGGATCGTGTCTGTCAATTCCAGAAACTGTTCCGTTTGAGTCCGCAGAATTTCCTCGGTTGCGGGTTTTGTCTGGCAGCCAAACAGACACAGGGTGATGATAAGACAGAAGAATCCTTTTTTCATAATCAAACTCACCTTCCTTAATTAAATCATTTGATATTTATCGTTTATTTCAAAATTATAGTCTTTTATTAGTTTAAACAACTGGCGATATTGATCCCGTGTTAAATTTGTTATTGCCCCGGTTCTACTTATATAAATAAAATCACGGAATTCATCGATTGGCAGCGGATTCTTTAAACGCGTTATATTGGAAATTTTAGCATACCATGGACTTTTCCAATATGAATATTGATAGCCTGAATCAAAAGTTTGATACGGAAGTTCCTGAATGATTCCCAAACCAACAATCATACCGGCATATTTTTTATATAACTGACGTTCTTGCTCGGCATAAATTAGTAATTTCTGGTTTCCAATTTCCTTACATTGAGCGCAGACATGTCCCATGTGATCTTTTGACGTCTTTGCGCACATAAATACAACGATGTCATTAATTTGCGCATCTTTCTTTACAGTCCAGTCCAACGTTGTAGCTTCACTAAAGAAATGATCAATGTTCGTCATTCGGTCTGTTTCATATCGATCAATTAAATCTTCCAATTCCACAGGGGATTGGAAATTAGTAATAAATGCTTCCACGATTGTTTTCCCCCTCTTTTTCAACTACCTTCTGATTTTTTATTGAGATGATCTGTCCGCTTAATTCTAATTTTATTATACTTGATTTCTAAACAAAATTTCTTTTATTTTATTTTTTTATTTGTTTATGCAACGACATCAATCGGGCAGAATAAAATTACAGGAAACAGATTGTTCTTGACACGTTTGATATAATTAAAGACGCTGAAAGGAAGGCGATCAACATGGTTATGGCGGTCTTATTGACATTTGTTGCGGGGGTACTGGGCACGCTTCTGGGAGGAGTTCTCGGTTTGCGGATCGACCCGAAGTCATCACAATCTCTGAGCTGTCTGTTGGCGTTTTCCGCCGGCATGATGATCAGCATGATCTGTTTTGACCTCATGCCGGAAGCGCTGGAACAGGCGGGATTGGCGATTGCCGTCGCCGGCTGCGGTCTGGGCGTGCTGCTTCTGTTGAAATTTGACGGTCTGTTTCATCATCATGATGAACAGCCGGATGAACTGGATGATCTGCATCATCACCATCATGCGATGGAAGAAGTCAATACTAAAAAGTTAATGCAGCTGGGTCTGATGATGATCGGCTCGGTGGCGCTGCATAATTTCCCGGAAGGCATGGCGGTCGGCTCCAGCGCCTTGTACGAAGTAAAGACGGGAATGATGATGGCGCTGCTTCTGGCGCTGCATAATCTGCCGGAGGGCATGGGCATGATCGTACCGCTGCGCAGCGGCGGAGTGGGCAAAGGCAGGTCGCTGCTTCTGGTCGCGTTAAGCGGACTGCCGACCTTGATCGGCGGGGTTGCCGGCGTGCTGCTGGGTTCGATCAGTCCGGTGTTTATCGGATTCACGCTGGCGCTGGCAGCGGGATGTATGTTGTATGTCACTTATTATGAAATTCTGCCGCAGGTCACGCTGATGGAAAAAGGCCGGCGTCCGCTGGTATTCCAACTGGCCGGGTTTCTGTTAGGCTTCGTGCTGATTTCGATCATGTAAAGAAAAGCTGAAATTGACGATCAGGATCGCGATGGGATCCTTGTTCAATCTCAGCTTTTTCTGTCTGCGCCGTTACTCTGCGGTAAACGGTGTTCCCTGACCTGATTCAATCTGATCATAAGCCTGCTTGATCAGATTGAAATAATTTGGCGCACCGGCTAACGTGGCGCCGGTCGTGACATCCGCAACGGTCCATTCGCCGGCATCATTTTTCGCAATGTCTGTCGATTCCGGGTATGTTCCATAATTGACGCCGTGATCGTAAACATAGTTTTTGATCAGCTCAATATTTCCCGGGAAGGTGATCGGACTTGGCCAGAAATCGACGCCATGATGAATCGACGCTTTTGTTCCAATCTGAATTTCGGCCGCCGGTTTTCCTTCGCTGTCCAGCAGCTGCGCAGGTTCCGTTATTCCTTCATGATACCAGGCGCCGCCCTCCTGCGTTGCAACATAGGCTATGAATTCAACGTCTTTGCCATGGACCGACGCTGTATAAACAACCTGATCGTCCGCCGACGACGCTGTCCAGGTCAGTCCGTTCAGTTCAAAGGCTGCAGGATAACGCTTTTCGCCTGCCGTAATGACGGCGCCGCCTAAGGCTTCCGCTTTTTCATCGTCGAGAATAGCCCAGCCATCTGCCCCGCCGGCCGAGACCGGAAGCAGAGCTTCTACAAAATCAATAAAGACGACTTCCTTGGTTTCATCATTGACATAAACTGTCGCTGCAATCGAACTGTCGACAGAATCGCCTTCCTGATTGTAAACGCCATAGACAGAAGCACAGGTCAGCTTCATGCCCTCTTTCGCTAACTGTTGGACGTCGATATCCCGGTAATCTACCGTCGTTGGTTCAGCGCTGGCTGTCGGTTCCGGCATTGTTTCCGGGGTTGCCGTTGGCGCAGGGGATGTGGAACAAGCCGCCATCATCAAACCCGCCGTCAGTAAAGCAAGACTGTGTTTATTCTTCATTTCTTTCCCTCCTAATTTTAGTACATTGTACTAATTTAGAGTTTAATCGTTTGTTACTTCTTTGTCAAGCCCCAGGTTTGTTTGTCAGATTGCAGAGCGCATGCTAGAATTAAACAAGGTGATCGCTGATGAAAAAAAATCTGAAAGAAGAAATTCTAAAAACAGCCCAGACCTTTTTTAATGAAAAGGGGTATCAGGAAACGACGATGCGCGATATCGCGTCAGCTCTGAGAATCAGTCTGGGCAATTTAACTTATCATTTTCATAAAAAAGAAGACCTGATGATCGCTCTGCTGAAATGGCCGGATTTTCTAAATCAACCGCTCGCTGCAACTTTTGAAGAGTTGTTCGAATTAATCCGGGCGATGATCGAAAGCTTGATCGTCAATCGCTTCTTCTATACCGAAGATGAACTGGGCCGGGCAACGCCGGAGTTTTACCGTCATAACGTCGATACGGTAAGCAGGATTGAAAATCATCTGGAGCAGTCTCTGCAGCAGCTCAGCGATCAAGGCTGGCTGATCCCCTGGACAAGCGAACAGGAAAGGCATGCGTTTACGCGGATGATCATGGACAGTCATATCGTATGGATTAAAAATTCTTTTTACCGGGAAGCGCAGGATCAGATTTCATACGCTGATTTTTTGGATATTCACTGGTATTTGCTTGAAAGCCATGTTCAGAAAGAAAAATTGACTGAATACCAGCGCAGCCGATCCTGGCTCTCCACCGGAAAAAATCCGAAAGAAGAGAAATAAAATGCTAAAATTGAATTTGATAATTAAAAAGGATCGCACCGCCGAGTTTTTAAAAATTCGCGACGTTCGATCCTTTTTTATACTTTGATTTTCGATTTATAACTTTTAATAATCTGATCATTTTTTATTATCGTTCGATCAGCGCGATGATCAGATCGTTGACATTGGTTCCTGTCGGGCCTGTGACGATCAGACTTCCAGCCTTTGCTAAAGCTGGATAGGCGTCAAAATTCGTGATCGCGGCTTCCCCGCTGCCTTCAAGCCGGGTCCAGGTTGTTTCGTCCGCCAGTCCCCCAGCTGCGTCTGTCGGTCCGTCCGTTCCGTCCGAACCGGCTGCCAAAATCGTAATCCCGGCTTGTCCCTGAAGTTTTTGCGCGCAGAGCAGGGCCAGATGTTGGTTTCTCCCGCCCATGCCGGATCCGCTCACTTCCACAGTAGGTTCGCCGCCAAAGATCAGCGCCTGCTTTTCGTTGGAGGCCAATCCTTTTTGTGTTTCCTCACAGGCTTTGATCAAGCGCTTGGCCAACGATGAAACAGAATCGGTCAGTGCGGCGGAAACAATGTGCGCCGGATAACCGTGACGCTCACTTGCCGCCCGGGCGGCTTCGCACAGTTCTTCTCCACTGCCTACAGACTGCCAATGTACCGGCCTGCAATCTGACTCTTCCGTACTCGAAAGGTAGGGAAGCAATGCGGGATCCAGCTTTAGCTGATATCGCCGGATCAGCGGCATCAGCGACTGCCCGGTGAAGGGATCCGCAAAAACGGGTCCCGACGCGACATCCCGCGGATCGCCGTTGACAATATCCGACAGAATCAAAACTTCAATCGGATGCGGTCTCAGCAAGGCCGCCAGTTTTCCACCTTTGAGCCGGGATATCCGGCGGCGGATCCGATTGAGTTCCTCAATCGGCGCGCCGCTGCGCAGAAGTTGTTCATTCAAGTGCTGAACTTGCTTTAAGGTAACACCCTCAGGCAGGACTTCGGCCAGCGCGGAACCGCCGCCGGACAACAGAATCAGCACCCGGCGGTCAGGCTTCAGCCGCCGCGCAAATTCCAGGATCGCGTTGCCGGCTGTCAGACTGGTTTCATCCAGAACAGGATGCGAAGCTTCGATGATCGTCAGCGGCGGCAGCGGTCCCCGGCTGTGTCCATGCTTCGTGATCACCAGACCTTCCCGCAGACCATCGCCCAAGGTTTCCCGCGCCGCCTCCGCCATTGTCCAGGCAGCTTTGCCTATCGCCAAGAGCGAACAAGGTACATCCCGCGGCCAATCCGCCAGCGCCTCGCTTACACGTTTTTGCGGCTGAACCTGCGCCAGGGCTTCCCTTAGAATCGCAAGCGCTTCCGCTTTCCGCTCCGCCGATGAATTCATGAATGCAGTGCAACGCCGCTCAGCAGCTCATAATAGCGGGCCAGCGCACTGTGATCCTCCGCGCCGAAGCCCTGATTGGAAAGCAGCTCCAGCATTTCCATGACCTGCGCTGTCAGGGGCAGCGGCGCACCGGCCGCATGTCCTGTTTCCAACGCGTTATTCAGATCCTTGATATGCAGATCAATCCGGAAACCTGGCTGACGATGACCCGCGATCATCATCGGCGCCTTGGCTTCCATCACAGTAGAGCCGGCCAATCCGCCGCGAATCGCTTCAAACAAGACTTCCGGCTTCACTTCCGTCCGTACAGCCAGAGTGAAAGCTTCCGCGACTGCCGCCATGTTCACCGCGACGATAATCTGATTCGCCAGCTTCACGGTATTACCCGCACCGCATGGTCCGCAATGAACGGCTGAGGAACCCATTTCCAGCAGCAGGCCTTTTACTTTTTCAAAAGTTTCTGCATCGCCGCCCGCCATGATGGATAACGTGCCGTCAACCGCTTTCGGCTCGCCTCCGGAAACGGGGGCGTCCAGCATCGTCACGCCTGCCTGCCGGCATCTTTCGGCCAGAGAGCGGCTGGCCAGCGGGGCGATCGAACTCATATCAATGAGAATCTGGCCTGGATGGGAACCGGCCAGAATTCCGTCTTCATCGCACACCGCAGCTTCCACCTGCGGCGAATTCGGCAGCATTGTGATCACAACTTCAGCGCCCTCCGCCGCTTCTTTCCCGCACGCTGCCGGCTTTGCCCCCAGCTCAACAAGCTCCGCGATATGCTCCGGATGATGATCCGCGACGGTTAGTTCATGTCCCGCCCGGATTAAATTTTTTGCCATCGGACGTCCCATGACGCCCAACCCGATAAATCCAATTTTCATTCTTATTCCTGCCTTTCCGCAATCGGGATCAACTGACGCACACCGGCTTCCAGCGAAGCCAGCACCGGGACGGGCAAGGTCTTGCACAGCGGCAGTAAAATCGCCATGCTTCCCTGCGCCATCACCACGACGTCATTTTCTCCGGCTGCTTTTTGAATTGTATCAAAAACCATCCGGTTATGCCCTTCCTGATCCTGGGTTTCCATCAGATACGCCAGCGCGCCGGGAGCCAGATACTCCTGAACCGTCACGGTCCGGTTCTGCTTTCGTGCTTCAGCCTCGATCAGCCGCCGGCTGGGCGGCAGCGTCGTTTCCACCGTGGCGATCAGTCCGATCCGCGATCCGGTTTCGACCGCTTGCTTTGCCATCGGTTCGTCGATTTTAAAATAGGGAATCCGCAGGCATGACCGCGCGACGTCGACCGCTTCAGAAACTGAGGAACACTGGTTCAGGATTGCGCCGCAGCCCATCTCCTGCGCCATCAGCGCATAGCGGACAATCCGGGAGGTGACCGCTTCCGTGAGATGGCCTGCCTTCATGACATCGTTGAGCAAACTGTCGTCGATGATGTTGACCATTTCCACCTCCGGCAGCCATTGCTTAAACAAGGTTTTAATCGGATTCAGCGTTACAGGTCCGGTGTGGATCACCGCGATCTTCATGCTTTTTTCTCCCGGTGGAATTTGCAGTACCGCTCAAACGAGCCTGCTTTGTATTCTTCCGGAAAACGATAAGGCGTGCCGATCGCCCGGATCAAAAATAATGAATAACAGGTTTTTTCCACAATCTCAGCGACAGTTATTGCCATCTGCATATCACCGCCGACGCAGCAGGAGCCATGGTTGCGCATCAGAACCCCGGCCAGTTCGCCGAGCTGATCGCGGACCGCTTCCGCCAGTTCATCGCTGCCCGGCGGCGCAAAAGCTGCGATTTTCAAATCACCGCCCAAGTAGTTAGCCGCTTCAATATCCAGCGCCAGCATTTCCTCAATTCCTTCGATGGAGGCGTAAGCGGTGGCATACGTCGAATGCACATGAACAACGGCGTTGACGTCCGGCCGGTTCTTGAAGATATAGCGGTGCAGATTGTGTTCGATCGACGGTTTCCATTTGCCTTCCACTACATGGCCGTCCATATCTATGACGACTAAGTCCTCTTCCGTTAACAAATTATAATCCATTGAGGTTGGGGTGATGACGAATCGGTCTTCTCCCATAACGCGGGCGCTGATGTTGCCGGCAGTGCCGACGGTGAAGTTCTTCTCGCAGGTCAGACGGCAGCCCTTGAGCACTTCCTGTTTTGCTTGTTTCAATGCTTCGCTCATGTTTGAGTCCTCCTTTGAAAAGGAAACAAAGGCAAGCTGACTTTGTTTCCTTGTTTCATTTGCTGAATAAAGCTGGTTGAATCTGATTTTGATTCTCTATTGAATCTCGGATGAAGCCTGCGCTTGTTCTTCCTGTTCCATTAACGCGTCTTCCTTTTTCAGCCAGCGTGTATACAGAACCCAGCAGGTTCCCCATACGACTGCGACAATCAGCGGCAGGAAGTTGCCCTGCAGGAAAGCGAACAGCTGTGTCGCGTAGGTGAAAACCGGAGCGTTGATTGAGGAGTTGGAAATCAGTTCTCCAGCCGCCAGTTCAACGGCGCCTGTCTGCATCGCCAGCTGCGACATATACGGAGCGATCGCGGTTCCGACATACAGGAAGACCGGAGCGCCGATCGCGCACAGAATCAGCATCCGCGGCACGTTGCCCTTGGTGACGATCCAGGCCGGAACCGCCAGCGACAGATTGATAACGCCGGCAAACGGAAGCAGATTGTTGCCTGGCAAAATAAACGAATAGATAACCAGCATCGGCACGATCGCGATGACGGCGATCCAGATTTCATTCGCACCGCCTAAGTACGGCCAGTCCAAACCGACATACAGCTCGCGGTCCTTAAAGCGCTTCTGCATATACGCCTGCACCGCCTCGCTGATCGGCGCCAGCGCCTGCATGAACAGCTTCGTGACCATCGGGAACAGCGTCATCGCCGTGCCCGCAACCAATCCCAGCTTGAGGATATTGACGATGTCATATCGGCCGATAATGCCGAACACGCAGCCCAGGATGAAACCCAGCACATGGTTTTCCGCAAAAATACCGATCTTATCGCGCAGCTGAGCAACGCCGAATTCTTTATTCAGAAACGGAATCTTCCGCAGAATCATATCAAACGGCCACAGAATGCAGCTGAAGAACAGCGTTCTGTGAGAACAGGTAACGCCTGGAATTCCCGACATTTTCTGCAGACGTTTCTGATGCGCGTCGCTCGACCACAATTCCAGAACGATCTGAATCGAAGCGACGACAAACGCCAGAACGACGGAATTGGTCGTCCCCATCACAATGACCGCGGTAAAGATTTTACCCCAGACATTCCACAGGTCGGCGTTAAACGTCTTTGTTTTTCCCAGTGCCAGAAGCAGGATATTAATTCCGATCTGCAGCGGGAACATCGCGAAGGCATACGGCCAGGCCCACGAGATAACGGACATTGTCGTCCAGCCGCCGTCGATGATGGAAAGCTGAACGCCGGTGGCTTTGATCATCGCTTCCGCGACCGGTGTGATCGCTCCGCGCATGAAGTTGATAATTTCGCTCATGCCGGTAAAAGCGATGCCCAAAAGCAAGCCGGCGGAGATGGCATCCTTCGGTTTCATCTTGACGATCAATCCGGCGATGATCATGATGATCGGCACAAAGACAGAAGCGCCGAAGCCTAAAATCCAGTTGATTAAATCCTGAAACATTTGCATTATTTTCCACTCCCTCCTGGTTGGACTACCGCTTCAGATCCGTGATGATCTTCTGCAGTTCTTCTTCTTGTTTCATCCCCGTCAAAAACGCGATGCCGTTATAAACCGGCACTTTATAATCCTTCAGCGGCCGGGTGATGTACACATAGCCCGCTACATCCGGACCGGCCAGATAACGGTCCAGCGATTTCATATCCACGGCTTCCACCGTGCAGGAACAGCCTCTTTCCTTCAACAGCCGGCTCAGCTTACTGGCGACAGTTTGGGATGTCGCGACGCCGCTGCCGCAGGCAACGATCAATTTTTTCATAAATTCTCCTTTTTCACACAATGCGTTGTTTTCTGAATCGGCGGAAATGAGCGAATCATTCCAGATTGCCGATCTCCGCACAGGCCAGCCGGTAACATTCCTCGACGTTTTCCGCCTTTAACAGCTGGTCTGGAAAATCCGTGCCGGAAAACAGATCCATCAGCTTCTGCAGCAGGCGGATGTGATATTCGCTGTGATGATGGAATCCCAGCAGGAACACGGCTTTCACCGCAATGACTTCCTCGGATACCATCTGTTTCCACAAAAGCTTGTCCCGCAGCCGGATCACGGCCACGAAGGGTTTTATAATGTGTTCCGGGTCGGTATGCGGAATCGCGATCGGAAAGGGTTCCGTCGGCAAAGCCGTCGGATATTTTCCCTCTCGTTCCTCGATTGCCTGTAAAAAGCTGGCCTGTACAAAACCCTTTTCGTAAAGTTGTTGAAAGAGAGATTCAAACAGGTCGTGCTGACTCGTATACGTCGGATCCAGGTAGATCAGATCGCGGTAAATCATCGGTTCTTTCTGCATCTTATCCCTCCTTCCCAATCAAGACTGCCCGCAAGGCGTCCGCGTCAGCCGCCCTGCGGATCCGGGCCAGGCCTTCCGGCTCCGATACCCGTTCGTTAAACTGCGATAAAGCTTTCAGATGATTCTGGAAATCAACCGTTGCCAGAATCAGGATGATATCGGCTTGCAGATAGTCGTGAATAGCGATCTTATGCGGCAGCCGGACCAGACTCATGCACGTTTCGTTGACGCCGGCGTCAATCGCCGCATGGGCGATAATTACTCCGTCCGCAACCATGATGTAGGGTCGCTGAATCAGGATCTGACGGATCATCGTCTGAAGATAGCGTTCCTGAATCAGTCCTTTTTCCAGCAGCGGCCTGGCGCCCAGACTCACCGCCTCTTTCCAGTCGGTCAGTTCCGCCAGCATCACATGTCCCGGAACCAACAGATCTGCCAGATCCGGCTGCGCCGGATTTTTCGCAACCGGCAGTTTTTCATTTTGCCGATACAGTAACCGGCTTAAGCCTTTGCGTAATTCTTCCTTGTTTTCCACCTTGGCGTACTGCTCGATCACATCCATATAATCGTCCACCTCGTTGACCTGAAGATTGAATCCGGCCAGATACATCTGGACCTGATGGGCAAAGCTCTGCTTTTCCGGCTCGCTCATCATCGGCTGCAGCACAAACGTCTTCACCGGCACTTCCAGCGGCACGGTGGAGAAGATCAGATCGCATTCGATCTTCTGATCGCGGAATTCCCGCACGGAGTAAACGCCGCCGAAATCAAGCTGGGGAAGCAGGTCCTTCAGTTCCAGATACATGTAGCTGGAAATCGCCACGCCGTTTTCACAGACGAAGATCGCGCGGGGATTCGCCGCCGCCTGATCCATCTGCTTTTCCCGCCGCAGCCAGCCGCCGTAAAGAATCGTGATAAACCCGATCTCTTCCTCGGGAATCGGCTTGTTGAGCGTCTTTTCCAGCGGATAGATCGACCGCCGGGTCAGATCAAACAGATAGGTGTAGCGGTTTTTGATGGCTTCAAGCATTTCATTTTCAATGTGAAAGTCGTAGAGGATCCGGTAATAAGCCGCCTTCCAATGCTGAAAGATGTAATCGACCAGCTGTTCCTTGTGATTAAAGCGAATGCAGCTGACTGTTTCAAAAGCTTCGATCATTTCATAAACAGACAGATAAATATCCATATCCTTCGCGTCGTGGTTGTCGGACATAAACCGGAAGTTTGAAGTTAACAACAACAAGGTCAGATACAGGTATTCCTCAGCCGGACAGGTATTCACGCCGGACAACAGATCCCGTGCCACCTCATATTCCCGCGTGTGACGGAAGGAGTGCGCGCTGACTTCAAAGTCTTCGATGATCTGTCCCTGCTGAATGCGGCGGAAGACGATCGTTAAAAAATACGGCAGAAACTTCATCACCTGATCGGTAAACCGGATTTTCAGCTGCTTCTCAATCAGATTCAGCTGCCGGTCCAGCGTCTGGATCTGTTCCGGACGGATTTGGAGAATGCGGTTAAGGCGTGAACTTTCCAGCTGATTGATGACGCTGTTGAGTGCTTCGCTGAGCAGCTGGCGGCGGTTAAATTCGCGGCCGGTCAGCTGGTAGCCAAATTCCCGGGAATAGCGCAGTTCCAGATTAAACCGGCGAATCAGGATCTGAAGTTGTTTCAAGGTACTCAAAGCGGTGTTCTTGGAGATTTCCAGAATCGAAACGAAGTGATTCAGCGTCACGTCCGGCATTCCCAGCAGAATCAGGATGCTGATCTGCAGGCGCTCCTCATGCGAATAGACATAGCCGCTTTCCGGTTCAGCCTTCTGCGTAAACAGCTTCACTGAAGCTTGTTCATTCAGAATGAAGCCGCCTTGCTTTGTCCGCTGGATGACCGGCAGATGTTCCCATTGCAGCCAGGCGTTGATCTTCCGCATCGAGTAGTTTAATTGTTTGCGGGAAAGGCCCAGCATTTTTTCAATGTCGCTGCTTTTGATCATCGGGTTTTGTCGAATCAACATTACGATCTGGGTACTCCGTTTATCCAATATCAAGGCTTTCCCTCCTTTCCGACCCCCGCCTTGGATGATTCCATTATAGCGGCGGGTAATTTTGCTGCCGGGCGGTTGATCCCGGATTTGGGGACAGGCTGTGCCCCGGAATTGGTCTGTCATCGAAACAAGAAGCGGTTTCGCCCCCACGCTTTTCTGATAAGGCCGCAGCGGTCTTTCGCTCTCGGCGTTATTCGCGGATCAAAGCCTGCTTGCATTAAAGGCTTTCCTGCAAAGTCTTGCTTAACGATGGCGCAGGTAGTCCGCCGCACTGATAAAGAAAGGATCAGAACCAAAGCTGCCCGATTTCAGAATAAAAAGCAAGGGGCCGCAATCGCTGTAAGCAAAGGTGGAGCACAGTCCGGGTTCCAGCTCGTCGACAATTTCCATCATATTTATCTTCATGTGTTCGATAAATCGTGCGGAAGTATCTCCGCCCGCGGACAGAACCCGGGAAACGGAGCTGCCCTGAATCACATCGTGAACCAGACCGGCCAATCTTGACGAGAGTTCCTGCGCAGTCTGTGTTTCCGTCCAGCCGCATTGCCGGCCCCGGTCTTTTGTCTGCCGCACCAAGGCGGCGTCATTTTGAAAATAAACGAGCGGGATCAAGTCTTTGTCCAACGCGGCTTTCATTCGAGCTTTCGCCTGTTCTGCCTGACGCAAGGCGGTCTGCTTATCAAACAGCGCGAGCGGATCAAGCACCACTGAACAGCTCTGCGGCGTCTGTTCAAACAGCTGGATCTGCTTGTGCGTCTGCGGCGTCAGACTTCCGGCTAAAATCATCGTTCTTGTTCCTAACGTCTCAAACGTTCGCGGCTGAGGCGCATGTTCCGCCCAATAAATGGCCAGTTCCTCAGCCAGTCCGCTGCCGCCCAGGAAGATTTTCTCCTGATGTACAGCGGCGGCGATGATTTTTAAGTCATCCTGCGTTTCCCCATCGAAAATCAGATAACTGCATTCTTGTTTCGACCGCTCGACGAAAGCTTTCAGCGCCTCGGGACCGCGGCGGATTTCCGCCAGCGTCGCGATCTTCGTTTTCCGTTGGGATTGTTCCTGAATGATCCGGGCCAGTTCCGATTCATGGATGGGATTCACCGGATCGCTGCGGAAGGGACTGTCTGCGATTTTCTGACCATGCACATAATGAATTCCCTGGATTGTCTGCCGTCCATTTTTGATAAAAGCGGCACTGACAATGCCAAAATCTTCTCCGGTTTCATCAAGCAGCGCATCGAACTCCGCGCCGATGTTGCCGCGAAAAACCGAGCAGGTCTTCTTATAGAAGCGTCCGCAGCCTTCCGCTTTCATTCGGGACGCAGCCTGCCTGACCTTGCGGTAAGCCGTTACAGACGAATCGAACCGCGAATCGGTATCCTGAATCAGAACCTCCGTATCCGCGGGAAAACGGCCGCCGGTCTTCTGCGTGATCCGCGTCGTCAGACCTTGTTTTGCCAACATCACGCCGATATCCTGCGCGCCGGTAATATCGTCTGCGATTATTCCTGTTTTAATCATTACAATCACCCTTTTTATCGTATGACACCCCATGAGGGAATGCAATTTCAATATCGGGGCAGACGTTTGCCAATATTTGGATTGATCTTCCATGGAAATCTGAGGTGGAATTCTATAATAAGGACCAGAACAGGAGGTTTGTTATGAAATTAGGTTGTTGTACAACGATTGGAAACTACCGTCAGGTTTACGAAATGGGTTACGATTATATTGAATTGCCGGGTTTTGAGGTGGCAGCTCAGTCAGAAACGCAGTGGCAGGCGTTCCTGCAGGAAAAAAACGAGCTTGGCTTGCCCGTGCTTGGTTTCAATGCCTACAGCGCAGGCCAGCCGGCAATCATCGGCCCTTCCTGCGACGATCAGGCCACTGCCGATTATGCACGTCGGCTTGTTCAGCGGGGCGCGCAGGCGGGGATCGTCAATCTGGGAATCGGAGCCCCGGCCGCCCGGAAACTTCCAACAACGTTTTCCCGCGATGAGGCCGCACGTCAGCTGATTCGATTTTTACAGATCACTGCGGATATTGCCCGGCCTTACCATCAACAGGTCTTATTGGAAGCGCTGCATGACCAGTGCTGCGACTTCGGTCATGATCCGATTGAAGCTTTGGCGTGGATTCAGGAAGCGAACCGGGATAACGTTGGTCTGGTCCTGGATTTTTATCACAGCGCGGCGATGGGTCAAGCTGTGGATGACTTACGTGTGTTTGCCCCCTGGCTGCGGCACCTTCATTACAGTCAATGCGGCGATCATCTGTACCGCGGATATCCCGACGCTTCAGACCTTCCCGCATTGCGGAAAATCCACCGCCTGATCCGGCAAGCGAATTACGACCTGACGTTCAGCCTGGAATCGGATAACGCTGATTTCATGCGCTGCGCCCAAACTTCGCTGACTTTGCTTCATCAGGTCTTCGATGAACCAGAACTTTAACGTAAAAAAGCGACGCTGTTTCGGTCCATAGACCGGCAACGCCGCTTTTTTATCCCTTAGCTTTAATTTCAGAAAAGTCCGCGGGCACGACAATCGGCTCCCGTCGGACCTTCGACCAGGCAAATTCGCCGATCAGTTCCCGGGCCGTGATCGGTTCATAATGATCGCGCAGTCCCGTCAGCCAGGCCAGCTTCCCGATCAGCTCCGGCGCACTCCAACGTTGGCGCAGCTCGCCCAGATCCAGCGCCTGATCCCGTTTGGATAACCGCTGCCCGTGTTCGTTCATCAACAAGGGAATGTGGTAAAACTCGGGGACAGGCAGGCCAAGACATTGATAAAGATAGATCTGGCGAGGGGTGGACGATAACAGATCCATCCCCCGGACCACCTCGGTGATTCCTGTCAGACCATCGTCAATCACCACCGCCAGCTGATAGGCAAACACGCCGTCGGAACGCCGCACAATAAAATCGCCGCAGGTCTGATCCAATCGTGACACCCCCTGTCCCTGAAGTCCGTCCTTCAACGCGATGACCCGATTGTCCACCCGGACCCGCATTGCCGGCCGGCGGGTTTTCTCAAGCGTCCGTTTTTCCTGTTCGCTCAAATTCCGGCACCGTCCGCTGTAAAGCAGTTCCCCATCCGTTCCGTGCGGAGCGCTGGCGCTGTGCAGATCCGCCCGGCTGCAATAACAGGGATAAATCAGGTTCTTCTTCTGCAGCTCACCGAGTTTTTCTTCATAGATTGCCGTACGCTCACTCTGCCAAAGCGGTGTTTCATCCCAATCCAATCCCAGCCAGCGCAAATCATCCATAATCTGTTCGGCAAACGCACGCCGGCTGCGCTGCGGATCCAGATCCTCAATCCGCAGCACCCAGCTTCCCTGCTGAGATCGCACGGACAGCCAGCTTAACAACGCCGCCGTCACATTGCCAAGATGCATCCGTCCGCTGGGACTGGGCGCAAACCGTCCCCGGACTTGTCCTTTTTCTCCCATAACCTTCCCCATTTCCTTCTCCGGCGGTCTGCGCTTCACAAGCTTTCAGTATCAGCGTCATCCGGCCGGATCTGAATATTTTTATGATAAAACTTTTTCAGTCAAAAGTAAAACAGACCGTCGATTCCGATCTGTTTTCCGTGTTCCTATTTCATTTCTACTCTTTCCTTCAAAACTCAGGTCCTGACAAAGCCCAGTCCAAGCTTCGATTGATTTGCGTTTGCCGCAGAGCGTATCCTCTGTTCTGAGCCGGGCTGTCTATTTCAACAAAGGCAGACTCAGAATAAATTCCGGCGTTCCGCTGGACCCCGGGGCGATTTCATACTCGTCATAGACAACGACAACCTGACGATTTTCATTAATAAAGAATTTCTGATTCGCGCTGAGTCCGGCATATCCACCTTCCTCATCAAAATCGAAGAACGAAGATGGGTTTTCAGCCAGCTGGCGTTCGATCTGGGCGCGGATTTGTTGATCTGCCGCCGCAAGATTCTCCGGGCCTATCGCCTCAGCTAACGTCAGCTCCTGTCCGGTTTCCAAGTCCAGATTGAAGAAATAGCGCTGATCATACCCGCTGGCCATCGTCGTTGTCGTGTCGATCGAGAAGCTCAGCAACGTTCCCTGATTGTAGTGAATATGATAATCGGCATAAAAATCAACTGGATAATACGGCTCCTTCTGACTGGCAGCCTGTTTTTTCAGCGCTTCCGCCTGGCCGCGGGCTTCGGCGGACAGCTGGTTCAGTTCTTCCTCAATCCGCTGATTAATCCGCTTTTCAAATTCCGCATTGCCGCTGTTTTCCACCTTCGGCAGCGTGATGTGGATGACTTCATTCGCATCTTCCTTATCAATCTGCACGCCCGTCACAAGCCGCAGAAATTCGCCGATCACCGGCAGTTTCGCTACATTTTGCGCAAACACCGGCGACACATGCATCATCAGGGTAAAACAAGCCGCCGCGGCCGCAAAGCTGATCAGCCCTTTCATCACCCACCGGGGTTTTTGCGTTTGTTTCTGTCCCTGAGCAATCGCCTGTTTTACCCGTGCGTTCAGCTGGGGCGGAAGCGGTTGATTCTGATATTCCTCTTTGGCCTCTATCCAAGGTTCCTGCATTGTCTACACCTCCTGTTTCAACTGTGTTTTTAATAATTTCAGTCCTTTATAGACCTGAGATTTGATCGTATTGACATTGGTCTGCGTCATGGCCGCGATCTCGTCGAATTTCAGTTCTTCAAAAAAGCGCAGGATGATCACCGTTCGCAGCTTTGGTTCCAAGGCCATCACAGCCTGAAACAAATCGCTGTATTCGATCGGCGATGTATCCTGAGTATACCCCTGATACTCCTGCAGCGATGCCTGACGCTGACGTTGTGTGATCTGTTTGCGGCATGTTCCGTTGGCTTCGTTGATGCAGATCCGCACTAACCATGTCCGGATATATTCCGGCTGTCGAAGCTGGCCGATTTGCGAATACGCCTTGACGATCGTTTCCTGTACGACGTCCAGCGCGGACTGTTCCTCTTTGACAATGGAAAAGGCGATTCTGTACAACATCGCCTGATGTTCCAGAACCGTTTTTTCCAACAGCTCCTTTTTTTCTTCTCTGTTCATGAGCCTGCTCCTTCCGATCTAAAACCAGATTGCCGCCGCGATATCACCTCCGATTTTAGAAAAAGATCTTTTTCCGGGTTTCTACTTAATTAGGTGTTAAACCTGTGGTAAAAGTTGGAATTTCGTTTTCTTTTTTATATGATTTCCAATTTTATGGATGGCTGCGGAAAACAGAAAAACCGGAAACGCTCTTCTATCCGCGATCTTTTCACACTCGCTAAAATGGAAAACCCTCTTTTCCCATGGCGAACATGGCCGGATCCGGAAAAGAGGGGATTCTGTTTCATGCCTGGAGCGGGACATGTTCATCCTGTCCCGGTCTTTTCTGCTCCTGACGCAAACGTAATGAATATTTGTTTATCGGAAAGCCTGCCGGCTGCGCATGACCAGAAAGGTCATCATGGCCGGATCGATCAGATTCAACAAGTTAAATGACAAATCGACATGATTCAGAACATTGATCAGGAAAATCGTCGCGCACATCGTCCAATATAAACGCAGCCCCAACAAACGTCCCTGCATCAAAAGCGTCAGGCACCACAGACTGATCGCCGCGATCCCCAGCATCATCCAGGCCTGACCAAACAAACTCTCAACCGCGATGATGGCGTTGTAAATCAGACTCAGTTGCAGCCAGAAACGACAGAATTTACTCATGCTTCCGTTTTCTCCAACAAAACGATGGCCTGGGCCAGCACGCCTTCTTCCCGGCCGACAAAACCGAGCTTCTCCCCGCGCGTCGCCTTGACGTTGACCTGATCCTGCGCGCAATGCAGCGCCTGTGCGATGTTTTGACGCATCGACGGGATATGCGGAGCCATCTTCGGGCGTTCAATCATGATCAGCGCGTCGACGTTGCCGATGCGATAGCCTTTGCTTTCCATTAATTCTGTCACCTGTTCGAGCAGAATCAAAGAACTGATGCCTTTGTATTGCGGATCGGTATCCGGAAAATGCTTTCCCAGATCCCCTTCGCCTAAAGCGCCGATCACCGCTTCCGCGATCGCGTGAAGCAAGGCGTCAGCGTCGGAATGTCCGACTAACCCTTTCGTGTGTTCAATTTCAACGCCGCCTAAAACTAAACGGCGGCCTTCCGCCAACTGATGAATATCGCTGGACTGCCCAATTCTAAACATGTTTTATCCTTCTTTCTTTTGTGTTCTTGAACGCCGATCCCCAGATCAAACCGCGGGTATTTCAGAAATCCATCTTTAGATTTTCATCCCTGGGGAATGGGAAACGAATCCTTCTTTCTTTTATTATAAAGAATACGGCGTAAAATCGCATCCTTTCTCTGAAATATTTTATAAGAACTTTTCCTTATTACGTCCTGCGCAGCGGTTAAAAGCTGAGTGTTAAAGATCAGAAAAGCAAGTGATCGAAAGAATGTTCTTCACCAGAGACCGCCAGCTCCATTTCAATCTCGTTTGTTCCACCCCTTCTCTATCCTGAAAAAATGGAAAGTCTGCTTGACATAGCAGCGAAGCATGCTACACTATAATGGAAAGCAAGCTTTCCATGAATGGAGGAGGTTTATGAAGAACAGACTGGAAGCGCTGCGTAAAGCGCGCGGCATCAAGCAGGAAGAATTGGCAGCCGCCCTGGAAGTTTCCCGGCAGACGATCGGCTCGCTGGAAAACGGCAGGTATAATCCATCAATTTTGTTAGCTTTTAAAATTGCCCGCTATTTTGACGTCAGTATTGAAGATGTTTTCATTGATGAGGAGGAATCAAAATGAAAAAAAGAAACGCACTTCTGCTTGCCGCAGCCGGATTGCTTTTGATCACCGCTGGTTTTCTTCTGCTTCGCACATCCATTTTTCCCGTTGATAATCTGCCCGCTCTGCCTTATCTTTTGATCGGCGTTGGCTGCGGCGTTTTCGGTCATGGCGCAGGCGCCTGGATCAGCCGTCAAGCTTTAAAAAACGCGCCTGAGATTCAGAAGCAAATCGAAATTGATCAGCGGGATGAACGCAACGTTCAGATCGCCAATCGGGCGAAAGGCAAAGCTTACGACGCGATGATCTATATTTTCGGGGCTTTAATGGTATCGTTTGCGCTGATGAACGCGGATCTCTTTGTCATCCTGTCCTTTGTCGCCGCCTACCTGTGCGTCGTCGGCATTTCGGTTTACTATCGCGTGAAGTTTGACAAAGAAATGTGAAGTTGCTAAACAATCAGTCAGGCTCACGAAAAATACAGGATTTTTTCAAAATTCACAAGGGAAGCCGGCCGCTTCCTTTTTTCTTTTAAATCCGAAACATTTCCGCGGAATTTCGCGTTCTTTCCGCATGGATTGACAGTTTTCTTTCCGCCGAATTTCTGTTATCATGATGGAAAAGGATGTGGGAATCATGAATGGAATCGCCGTGATCGGAACGTCAATGATTGATCTTGTCGTTGTCGGCCGTCAGGCTTTTGAAATGGAGCATTGCAACAAAGCGCAGATCGTGCGAAGCTTCGGCGGATCAATGCACAATGTCGCTTATAACTGCGGTTGTTTAGGTCTGGAAACGCATTTTGTCAGCAAGTTCGGGCGCGATGACGCCGGACTGGCGATCGTCAACGAGCTGCAGAAAAAAACATGTTTCGTTTACGGCCCGGTCGTCAATCAAAGCACGCCGGTTTTCATCTCGGCTTCCGATCCGGAAAAAGGGCTGTACTTTTCGTCCATCCAATCGGAATTTCTCTTCCATGGCGAAGGGGAAGATCTTCCTTACTGCGTCTTGGGAGAATGTGACTGGGGAATCACCGATCAAATCGATCCCGCATTCTTAACGACGCTCTTAGCCAAAACGCCGCAGACACGCTGGATTTTCAGCGGTCAGATTCCGCCGGAGGCCACATTGGACAAATGGGAAGGAATCGTGCTCAACCGTGATGAAATGACAGCTTACGCCGGCTCAGTCCCGATGGCGCAGGCTGCGAAAGCGCTGTTGAAAAAAGGCGTCAGCTGGATCATTATTACTTTGGATAAGGATGGCGCGCTGTTAGTTACGCTGGATGGGATTCGCCCATATCCAGCGGAGAAGGACGGCGCTTATCCGCTGGGCTGCGGCGATGCGTTTTTAAGCGGACTGCTCTTAGGTCTGACGCAAAAGAAACCGATCGAGCATTGTCTGCATCCCGCTTTGGCCGCGGCGGCAATCGTGCTGCAGGAGCCTGCCGCATTGTCAGAAAAGCTATGTCAGCTGAAACCCCGGACCGCTTCCCAACCCCAGTAAATTGGCAGATAAGCCACGCCAAATGAGAAAGATTGATAAAACCCCGTTTCCTTCAATTTTAATCGCTATCCTTGATTGAAGGTGCGATCAAGGGGATTGAAAACCGGGATTATCCTGCATCTATTCCTTCAGTATGACAAGGTTAGAGGGGTAGAACTATCTCCGCCAAAAAATCATGAGGCTCACCTCAATTCTGATTGATTAGCGGTAAATCATGACCAATATTTCGTCGATCTTCCACAAAAGAATTGACATCCTGCGGAAATTGAATACAATCAGGATATAGATTCGATGACAAGAATAAGTAGACGGAAATTTCTGAACCTCACCAGAGAGCCGGATCCAGGTGTAAGCCGGCAGGCAGAATTCCAGCCGAAGTCCTCTTGAAGAAGCCTTCTGAACTGACAGTAAGAAGTGCCGGACGCTGATCCCGTTAAAGACACAGCCCATTGACAGATGGGAAAAGAGCCGGAATTTTCCGGAATCAAGGTGGTACCGCGGTCAAGCCGTCCTTTGTTGGACGGTTTTTTTGTGGATCGAACTGGAAGGAGAGTTTTATGAAAAAATGTTCTAAAAAGAATCTGATCCTGCTGAGCCTGACGTTGTTTTCAATGTTTTTCGGGGCGGGCAATCTGATTTTCCCGCCCTTCCTGGGACAAAATGCCGGGACGCAGAGCCTGCCGGCGTTAATCGGTTTTCTGATCACCGCGGTGGGTTTCCCGGTGCTGGGGATCGCCGTTGTCTCCCGCTTCAATGGTCTGGATGTTCTGGCTCAGAAGGTTCATGCCGGATTCGGACTGTTCTTCGCGGTTTTGATCTACCTGTCGATCGGGCCGCTGCTGGCAACGCCGCGGACAGCTACGCTGCCCTTTGAGATGGCGATCCTGCCCTTGCTTCCGGATGGCACCTCCCCGCAGCTTTCCCTTCTGTTGTTTACGAGCGTATTTTTCCTGATCGCCTGGCTGCTTTCCCGCAATCCAAGCAAGCTGATCGACCAGCTGGGAAAGCTCCTGACGCCGACGCTGTTAGTGTTGATTGTGGCCGTCTTTGCCGCCGCGCTGCTGCATCCGTTAGGACAGCCGGCCCTGCCGCAGCCCGATTATGCATCCGGGCCGTTAATCAAGGGATTTTTAGAAGGCTACCTGACGATGGACGCGCTGGCAGCCCTCAATTTCGGCATTGTCGTTTCTCTGAACATCCGCGCGCTGGGGATTGACGACGATCAGGAAGTCATGTCCACCAGTATGAAAGCCGGCTGTCTGGCGGGGTTGATTCTGGCGGTGATTTATATCATGTTAACGCTGTTAGGCACTTCCCTTTCCGGCATGCCGATCGGCGCTAACGGTGCGCAGACGCTGACGCTGGCCGTCACTTCGCTGTTTGGCGAAAGCGGCCGCTGGGTCATGGCGTTGATCTTCCTGTTGGCCTGTATGACGACTTGCGTCGGCTTGTTAACCAGCTGCAGCGAATTCTTTTCCTCACTGACGCCGAAAATCAACTATTCTCAATGGTTGTTATTCCTGACGCTGTTCGCGCTGGGCGTTTCCAATTTTGGGTTATCGGCGATTCTGTCGATCTCCGTTCCGGTGCTGAATATGATTTATCCGATGGCGCTGGTTCTGATCCTGCTGGGGTTGGGCGATCCTTTATATAAGGATAACCGCCTGATCTATCCATTGACTGTGTTCAGTACGGGTGTCGTCAGCGTTCTGGCTGAGCTGGATACCCTGGGTTTACGAATTCCCGGACTGACCCAGCTGTTGGAAAATCTGCCGCTGGCCTCGCAGTCGCTGAGCTGGATCTGCATCGCAATAGTGATGTTTGGCCTTTCGCTGATGCTGGGCAGAAGAAAGAAAGCAAGGCGTTAACCTTTTTCTGACAATCAGACAGGAAGCGCCATGTTTTATAAATCAGACTTATCTTTCATGGGCAAGCTCGTCCTGATATACTACTTTTCTTGATTTCTGTTTCCTATTTTGTCTGTTGTTTTCCCCCAGCTTTCTTCATCCATTACATCACGATAATCACTTTGCCTTCGGTTAGAATTTTGATGCTTGTGCCACTACTGCACAGTGATCTTCCATATCCAGTTATCACCCTGGCAGGTTGTGTTAAAAAAAGCTGATTTCCCCGATCATCCGGAAGTCAGCTTTTCGTTTTCCTATTCGCAAAAAGGCAGTTCAGACAGGCCGCTGCCGCTTATTCCTCGTCGTTTTTCAACAGGATTCCGCCGACGTTGACACGGAAAGTCTGGAAGGCGGCCCACTTCACCGGCGCTTCGGCAAATACGGCCACCGCCGCGTCCAGCACCGCTTTGAGATCCCAGGCGATGAAATCCAGATATCCACAATTCAATCCGGAAGCCCCGCCCAGCCAGGCTGCGGCGTCCATCCCGGCCCTTTCGCTGATCTTCGCTTCCAATTCATCACGGAAATCCAGGATCGCTTTCGCCCGGTCTTCCCCCTGAAACCCGTCGAACGGATAATAGAAGAAGCCGGCGGCGATGCCGTCCTTATGCAGATCATCGACCGCCTGCGTTATCCCACGCAAATACTGCTGGATCAGCACCGGGCAGCATGTCGAACCGGCCGTCACATCCCCACGCACCTGTTCCTGGCGTTTCTCGTCCGGCTCCATCCGATATGCAGTGTAGCTCTTCAGTACGCGCGCCGGATCGCGGCTGAGATCCAGCCCCATCTCACGCAAAGCCTCCGGCAGTTCCGCCAGTGTTATCCCCGCATCACTTTGCGGCTGTGAGTACAGCTTGACCTCGTCAATCACCGACATCGCGGCAATCTCGCCCAATGTCTGATCAATGAAAACAGACAAAATCCACCAGACCTGATTTTCATTTTCCGCCATAAGCTCTGCCAGCGCCGGGCAGCAGACCGCCAGCGACACCGTTTTTTCAGTGTGCTCTGTAATCCACACCTGCACTTCTTCCGCCGAAAGCTCCCGGCCCGCGATCCGCAGCGCCGCTTTGGGCGCAGGCTGGCGGCCGATCATCACATTCCAGCGTTTTTTCAAGCTCTCCGGCATCTGCTTCTGATAATAATCCAGCGCTATCAAGCGTACCCGGTCGCCCTCGGGCGTCAATATCAGATCATAACGATCCTGATTGCATCCCAACTCAAAGGCGATCTCTGAAAATGCCGGATGAAGCAGCCGGGTTGTCTGATTGATGATTTCCTCACCCTCTACCCGATTGCGCATCCGCACCCGCAGCACCTGTTCTTCACGCTCAAACAGCTGCCAGCTCTCCTGCACCCGCTGCCGAAACGGCTTCTCAAAGCGCGGTAAAGCTAAGCGTCTGCGGCAATCTTCGATCAACGCCAGCGTATCCTCATCGCCCGGCCGGGCGTTTAGTGCCCGTTCAAAATAGGTCAGTGCCGGGCCTTCCTGATCAAGATAATAATAGGCGTAAGCCATCCGGAAATTCCAGGTATGCTCCTTTCCCAACGGTTCTTCGACCCTCTTTAACAGCTGGATCGCTTTCTCAAAATTTGCCCGGTCATTCACGTCCGCGACATTATTATACGCTTTCGCCAGTTCGCTGATCAGTTCAGGCGTGAGCTTTGCCTCTTCCAGCGCTTCGATGGCATCAATGATTTGGGTGTATTGTCCGTTTGCGTTCCAGAGTTCAATCTGTTTCCACAATTCCATTTCTGATTTCCTCCCTGAGATCAGCGCGGCTGACCCTCATTCCATATTCAAGTTGATTTCTTTCTTAGAATCCATTCAAGCGTTCATCCTTTTCCCCGCTGAAGCGCAGACACCCCCGGCCGGCAGCTTTGGCCTGATACAAAGCCTGATCGGCATGGTACCAGAGCTGATCAAACTGTTGTCCCTGCTCCGGGAACCGGGCGGCGCCCAGACTGGCGCTGACAGAAATCGTCAGTCCTTTCTGTTTTCGTAGCGTTTCCCAGACACTCATCAGCCGGTTGGTTTCCTCTATGATCCCCGCGGTGGAAAGCGGATTGATTTGATCCCGGTCCGATCTGAGATAGAGGATGAATTCATCGCCGCCGATCCGTCCGCTTAAGGCATCAGGGAAAACGGCGAGGATCGCCTGGCCCAGCGTTTCCAGCACCTGATCGCCCAGCGGATGTCCCATCGTATCATTGATCTGCTTAAACCAGTCGATATCCAGCATGATCATGACGCCCGGGCGGCCTTCCTGCATTGCCGCGCTGATCTGCGCTTCAACCCACCGGCGGTTCAGCAGCCGCGTCAGCGAATCATGCCGGGCATTGTATTCCATCCGGCGGTAAGATTCCTCCAGCGCACGTGTTTTCTCTTCCACCAGCTGTTTCAGCTGACGGTTGGATTGTTCCATCAGACGATGCGGAAAAAATTCATCCGTCCCCTGTTCCGGATCAGGAACCGACTGATGTACATGCAGAACCCGCCATTGATTGCCCATCTGACGCAAAAGTATTGTAAAGCGGAACCGGCCGATGAATTCCAGCGGATTCTCGGTCTGTTCCCGAACCCGCAGCTCGCCGATCACAAGCGTGCAGTCGGCGCTGACCGGCTGACTTTGATACCACTGATCCTCAATGATAAACGCCGTTGTCCGCGCGCTGATTTCCGCGGCGATCTTCTGCACGAACATCTCAAAGCTGCGGCTGACCTCATGTTCGCCGGTACCGATGATTGTCGTTTCCGGCAGAAAACAATGATCCAATAAAGTATAATTTTGTTTTTCCAGATATTCATGCCAGAGATACCGGCAAAAAGTTTCGGGGGAAGGCAGATTTTCCATGCGATCAACTCCTTGATTTTTCAGCCTTGCTTACAAACATGTTTCATCCGGTCGACCGGGCAATGAAATTCCCGGCCTGTCGTTCGGTAAATCCTGAAATTTTATCGCTTCTGTGCGTTTTCAAAAACTTGTTTTGTTCGATTTTTGAATCAGCTGTTTCTATTATAACGAACTTCCGGATAAATGTCTTTAACGAGAACGGTAAATCCGGCGCTGCCCGCCGGCTTCCGGATCTGCCCGGGGTAAATCAGGCTCGGTTTGCCAACTTCCCGATGCCGCTTCCGCAACTTTCAACGGGAAAGCGAGAAATGGACAGTTTCCGCTTTTTAAGCTACAATCAGTACCAGGAGATGAGCGAGATGTCAAATTCCCGGATTTCGATTTTCTGGGCGACGCTGCGGCATGGGCTGCAGATGCTGGGACTGCTTTGCGCCGCGACGGTTGTCGGCCTGGTATTCCGCCAGCTGGGTTTCCCGGAAACCAATATCGTCCTGTTATACCTGCTCGCCGTGCTGCTGACGGCCTGGATCACCCGCGGCTACGGTTACGGCGTCCTGGCGTCGTTAGCCGCCACGCTGATCTTCAATTACTTTTTCACGGCTCCCTACTGGTCGCTGTCCGTCGATGATCCAAGCTACTGGATCACGTTTGTGATCATGACCGTCACCGCCTTCATCACCAGCGCTCTGACTTCCAAAGCCAAGCTCAGCGCCCGGCGCGCGATGCAGCGGGAACAGGAGATCAAAACCTACTATACGCTCAGCCGAAGGCTGAACGAAGAAATTGAATTACCCCAGATCGCACGGCTGGCTGCTGAGGTTCTTTCCAACGCCTTGAACACGGAAATCAGCTGTCTGTGCCTGAACGAAAGCGAACAGCCGGCATCGCTTTACCGCGCTCTGCCGGGGCAAAGCGCCCTTTCCCTGCCCTGCGGTGATCTGACGGCCGGGAAGGAAAGCCGCGAAACTGATCAAAGCGAAAAAACCGTCAGTCTGCCGTTACAGAACAAAGGGGTGCAGCTGGCCGTTTTGCGGATACCGGCGGAAACCATGAATTCGATGAGCGAATCGGACCGGCAGCTGCTTCAATCGTTAAGCGAAATGATCACGCTGGCGATGGATCGCTTCCGCGCCGCAAGACAGAAAATCCGCTCGGAAGAAGAAGCGGCCCAGGAACGGTATCGAAGCAATCTGCTGCGGGCGATCTCCCACGATTTGCGCACCCCGCTCTCAGCGATCATGGGCACCTCGGAAATGATTCTCGGCATGAGCGAAAACGACGATCCGCGCCGCGCTCTGGCATGGGATATCTATCAGGACGCCGACTGGCTGCACTCCCTGGTGGAAAACATTCTCAGCCTGACCCGCATTCAGGACGGGCATCTGAATTTGCATCTGGAAAAAGAAGCGGCGGAGGAAATCATCGCTTCCGCTCTCGATCACATTGCCAAGCGGGCGCCGCAGCGGATGATCAACGTTTCCATTCCGGATGAAGTGCTGATGATTCCGATGGACGGCAAATTGATCCAGCAGGTTTTGATCAATCTGCTCGACAACGCCTTGAAGCATACTCAGCCGCAGGATGAAATTACGCTGACGCTGCGGCGTGATCAGAACGAGGCTGTTTTCACAGTCCGGGATGGGGGCGAGGGTATCGCGGACAAAGACCTCGCGCATATTTTCCAGACTTTTTACACGACGCGCACCCGTCAGGCGGACGCGCAGCATGGCATCGGCCTGGGCTTGACAATCTGCGAATCTATCGTCAAGGCCCATCACGGCACGATCAGCGCCCGCAACCGCACGGATTGTTGCGGCGCGGAATTTACATTCCGGCTGCCTTTGGAGGAATCACAATGAACAAGTTTACAACCCGGATCCTGATCGTCGAGGACGATCCGCAGATTCGTAATTTTATCAGTTATGTCTTGAGCGCCGAAGGCTTTGCCAGCGACAATGCCGCAACGGCGCAGAGCGCGATGACGCTGCTGGCGGCGAATGTTTATGATTTAATGCTGCTGGATCTGGGACTGCCGGATTATGACGGCATGGATGTCATCCGCAAGGTGCGTGAATGGTCGGAAATCCCGATTCTGGTCGTTTCCGCCCGTGATCAGGATCAGGAAAAAGCCCAGGCGCTGGATCTGGGGGCCGACGATTATCTGACCAAGCCGTTTTCCACTACCGAGCTGATGGCGCGGATTCGGGTAGCGATCCGGCATGCGTTCCGCCAAAACACAGCGGCGGTCCAAAAGGTGCTGACGGTCCGCGAGCTGTCGCTGGATCTGGAAAAACGCCAGGTCACACTGCGAGGCCAGCCGCTGCACCTGACGCCGATGGAATACAATCTGCTGAGCCTGTTTCTGCGCAACAGCGGCAAGGTCTTAACGACCCGCTATCTGATCAGCTCGATCTGGGGCAGCGGGTATGGTGAGGATACGCAGGCACTGCGGGCCTTAATGGCCGGGCTGCGGCGCAAGATTGAGGAAAATCCCGCGAAGCCCCGCTACATCGTCACCGAAATCGGCGTCGGCTATCGGCTGGTGGATCAGGACATGCAGAAAGGATAAAAAGCAATGCAGAAAATACAAACACAGGAAGCGCTGGCCGCGCTGAAAAATGGTGAAATCCTGTTGACCCGGCAGACGGATCAGGTGCAGTTTTACGCGCTGGTGAACGGACGGGTCCGGATTCAGAATTCCAACAGCCGCTTCACGTTAAGCATCGAGGAATGGCAGGCCTTGTTCTTCAAAGAGGAATTCTGGCTTTATGAACCGGTGGAAACGAGCGAGATCTCGTTGGAAAAAGACGCCGAATATTATGGCTGGAATCATAAATAATTCAACTTTCAAAGCAACAGTTCGACACAAGAGCTGGTCATAACGAAATGCCCGATTGAACACGCCGCAGGAAATCATCCGGCGTTGTTGCGGTGCGTGGAAAGTCCGTCATGTCCGGTTGGACGCACTTTCTGGCAAATTCAGAAAAACGCGCCTTTAAAACAAGCGCAAAGAAAGTGGTCGATCAAGACTGCATCAAGGCCGCTGGAAACGAAATGGATCGTTTCCGGCGGTCTTTTTTCATCCAGCTTATCCCCAGCGGCTTTGCTTTTTAAAGCATAATGTAAAAATCGCCATGAAAAAAACACCGGAGTTTGACAATCCCGGTGTTTTTCAATCAATTCTTCATTGATCCCTGACGCTCGCTTCAAACGATACAGGCCATTTCTAAAAGCGCAGGAAATTCAGCCGGCCTCTCAGAACGCTTTCTTATAGACCTCCAGCACCAGCTCAAAGGTGCATGGGCGCGGATTGCCGCCGGTGCAGACGTCCGCCATCGCCGCTTCTGCCAGCGCTGGCAAATCTTCTTCCTGAACACCGATTTCTTTCAGGGTCTGCGGGATGTTGACATCCAGGGACAACTGACGCACCGCGTCGATTGCCGCCTGACGGTATTCGTCTTCCCTCATCGCGTCGACTCCCTTAACGCCCAGGACACGGGCAATTTCACGGAATTTCTCGCCGGTGTAATCCTTGTTGAACTCCATGACATATGGCAGCAGCACCGCGTTGGCAACGCCGTGCGGAATGCCGTAGAAGGCGCTTAATGGATGCGCCATGCCATGCACGACGCCCAGACCGACGTTGGAGAACGCCATGCCGGTCATATACTGACCCAGCGCCATGTCTTCGCGGCCCTTCGGATCATTGTTGACCGCGGCGCGCAGCGAACGGCCGATCAGCTCGATCGCCTTCAGGTTCAGCGTATCCGCCAGCTCCCAGGCAGCCAGCGTCGTATACCCTTCAATCGCGTGCGTCAGCGCATCCATACCGGTGGAAGCCGTCAATCCCTTTGGCATGCTTGACATCATCTCCGGATCGACGATCGCCACAGCCGGCAGATCGTGCGGATCCACACAGACGAACTTCCGGCGCCTGGCTTCGTCGGTAATGACGTAGTTGATCGTCGTTTCCGCGGCCGTACCGGCAGTCGTCGCCACCGCGATCATCGGCACTGCTTTATTTTTCGTAGCGGCCGTGCCTTCCAGGGAGACCACATCGGCGAATTCCGGATTGTTGATGATGATGCCGATCCCCTTGCCGGTATCCTGCGGCGAACCCCCGCCGATGGCGATCAGATAATCCGCGCCGGCTTCCTTGAAAGCCGCGACCCCTTCCTTGACCATATCGACAGTCGGATTGGCTTTGACCTTATCATAGATGGCATACGGCAGCCCTGCCGCATCCAGCAGATCAGTGACCTTTTTGACGACGTTAAACCGGACCAGATCCGCATCGGTGACGATCAGCGCCTTGCGGAAGCCGCGGTTTTTCACCTCGTTTACGATTTCGTTGACTGCGCCGTAGCCATGGTAGCTTGTTTCATTTAACATAAAGCGATTTGCCATATTTGATTTCCTCCTTCGCTTTCTTTACTTTCATTGTAAATAAATTAACAAAGGATTCAAGTGACACTTTGACAAAAATGGTACAATCGGATTTATTCCAGTTCTGTATCCCGCAGCATTGCCCGCAGCTTTTCCGGCTGAGCGTCGATCAACAAATCCACAATCGTTTCCGGGCTTTCCTTTGCCCCCTGAATCACCCATTTCACCGTCATCTGCATCGAACCCCGGCAATACATCTCAAGCAGAAACTGAATCTGGGGCGTCAGCGGCTGCTGCGTCTTCTGTTCGATCCATTTTGTATAGAAATCCAAAATGCATTGATAATCATAGTGCATCAGCGAATTGTAGTCCTGCGAACGAAAAGCCTGAGAAAAAAATGTTTTTTCCTGCCGGATAAATTCGAATTTTTTTAACAAGCCTTCCCGCAGCGTGTACTGGACGCCCATCAGCTTAAACGACTTCTGAGCCAGCCGTTCAAAATACCAGTTAACCAGATCGTATTTGTCCTGAAAATGCCGGTAGAACGACTGCCGGGTCGTATGGGCTGACTCCACAATATCCCGCACGGTGATTTTATCCAGAGGTTCCGTTTCCATCAATGTCTTGATCGCCTCGGCCAGCCGGTACTTCATCATTTCCTTTTCCGCCATCCTGACTCATCCTTTCGCTTTGCCTGTTCGCTTTCATCATAAAAAAAAACGTGCTCTCCGTCAACCGCCGCCTCCGCCGATTTCCTGATTTTCTCATTTGTCAACGTTCTTTTTCCTCACCTTCCCGCTCTGGCTTAACGAAAGACGCGCGTTTTATCCGATGGGAACCCCCGGCAGATGTTGTCTTTTTCTTTTGTCCGCCAGTTTTTTTATCCTTGAACCGGCTCTCATCCTCACGCCATTCTCACACGCCGCCGGTTCTTTCTCACACAAAACTCACAGCTTTCACGGTATTCTATTCTCGTCAAGATGAAGCGGAGGTGTTCATGATGAATGAAATCGCAAATCCCATGACGTTGGAAGCCTTAACGGAAAGTATCCGGACTGCCGTCCGGCTGCAGGATTACGCCGGCGGAGAACACGAAATCGCCGAAGCGATGCGCATGCATCCACATTCGCCGGTTCCGCACAACCTGATGGGCATCCTGCTGGCCAGCCATCATGAGCTGTTGGCCGCCATGAAACATTTCCGGGCAGCCGCGGCCCTCGATCCCACTTATATCCCGGCCCGCTGCAATCTGGAGCAGTGCGCCTCGTTTACCGGTCAGGGGAATTTCGCTTATTCCCCAGGCGACTGCCAGAGCGTTCCAGCCTGGAATCCATGGAAGATCGTCTATGACGAAAAAGGGATCGGTCATGTAGTAAGGAGGAAACATTCATGTTAAGTATTCATGTCAACTGGCTTGGCAAATCCAAATTGACGGTGATCGTCGGCTGCGGGCGGCTGGGTTCCACGCTGGCCGACCAATTATCGGACGAGGGCAAAAACGTAATTCTGATCGATCAGAACGAAGCGGCATTCCGCAAATTATCGCCGGCCTACGCCGGACTGACGTTAGTCGGCGACGCGACGGACGCCGCCACTTTGAAGCAGGCTGAAATCGAACGGGCGGATCATCTGGTCATCGTTACCAACAACGACAATACCAACATCATGATCGCGCAGCTGGCCCGGGAATGCTTCCAGACGCCGCATGTGATCTGCCGGCTGTATGATCCGCAGCGGGAATGTGTTTACCGGGAATTCGGGATCCAGACGATCTGTCCAACCGCGCTGTCGTCTCTGGCGATTGAACGACTGTTAAACAATCCGGCCAGTCTGAATCAGACGAGTCAGGAAGGAGGAAATTGAACATGAAGAAACGAATTCTGATTGTCGGCGGTTTTCATAAAGCGCAGACGTTGGCGCGGTCGTTTCTGGAAAAAGGCTACGACGTCACGGCGATCAATAAAAACCCCCTGCATTGCCGGGTTCTGGCGCAGATGAGCGATTTGACGGTATTGACCGGCGATGGCTCCAAGCCCTTCGTGCTCGAAGACGCTCAGGCGGAAAATGCAGATATCGCGATTGCGCTGACGCCGCGGGATGACGACAATCTCGTGATCTGTCAGCTTTGCAAGAAACAATTCCACGTCCGCAAGACAGTTTCACTGGTGGCCAATCCGGAAAAAATCAAATTTTTCTACCGGATGGGGATCGATTCTGTCGTCTGTGCGTTGTCTGCCATTACCAGCATTGTGGAGCAGCAGACCTTTCTCGATGAATTTACAACCCTGCTTCCCCTGGGAGATGGCGAGCTGCGGATTTCCGAACTGCGGCTGCCGGCTACCTCTCCCGTTATCGGGAAGACGCTCAGCGAAATTCAGCTCAGCCGCGACGTCATCATCGCGACGATTCTGCGTCAGGATCAGCCGCTGGTTCCGCATGGAGATACGAAGCTATTAGCGCAGGACGTCCTGATTCTGATCGCTGCCGCCAAACAGGAAGCCGCCGCCGTCAGGGTGCTGCAGGGCAAATGAAAAATTCAGGATGGAGCCGGCTGCGGCATGGCGGCATTATCGGCAAATTTATGATGTTGTGCGGCTTGCTTTGCGCCGTACCGATGGTGACGGCCTGTTTTTATCCAACCCTGCCCAAAGAACTGGAAGCCTTCGCGCTGCCGGCTGGAATTTCGCTTTTGGCGGGGTTATTCAGCTGTTGGAAAGGGGCGGCGCAGGATCAGGAGGAACCGCGTCCGCAGCTGATTCAAAAAGGGGGATTCTTCGTCTTGTTCGCCTGGCTGTACGGAATTTTCATCGGGGCGCTGCCCTTTGTTTTAGCCGGCCGGTTAAACTGGATTCAAAGCTTGTTCGAATCGGTCAGCGGCTGGACAACGACCGGTTTATCCGTGCTGGATGTGACGCAGGTTTCACCGATATTTCTGTTTCACCGGGGCTTTATGCAATATTGCGGCGGTCTGGGCTTCGTCATGGTGATGACGTTGTTCATCCAGAATAAACAAAGCATGAACCTGTTTCAGGCTGAGGGACATTCCGATCAGCTCACCCCGAATCTGGGCCGGACGGTGCGTTTGATCGTGTTGATGTACACAACCTTCCTGGCGCTGGGCGTCGCGGCCTATGTCCTGGCGGGCATGAATTTCTTCGACAGTCTGATCCATGCGATGTGCGCCTTATCCACCGGCGGATTCTCCACCCGCGCGGAAAGCATCGGCTACTATCAAAGTCCGCTGATCGAATTCATCACGATCGTGCTGATGGTGATCGGAACGACGAACTTTGCGGCGTTGTTGCTGCTGGTGCGCAGACAGGCGCGTAAGTTTATGGCCGTCAGCGAAGTCCGGTTTATGGGACTGGTGCTGGTGATGGCAATTCCTCTGACGGCGCTGGTGTTGTTCTTTGCGGCTTACGCCGATCTGCCCGGCAGTTTCCGGATCGCTTTCTTCGAGGTGGTTTCCGCGTTGTCAACTTCCGGTTTTTCCACAGTCGGTTATACGCAGTGGCCGCAGGCCGCGGTGTTCGTACTGATCGTCATGATGTTGATCGGCGGCGGAATTGGTTCGACGGCCGGGGGTCTGAAACTGACGCGGGTCTATCTGATGCTGCGGGGGCTGGGCGATAGTTTGCGCCGCAGAAACGCGCCGGCGGGCGCCGTTTCCTGTATGTTTTTTAAGCGGCCGCAGGGACGGGTAGCCATTGATCAAAAGTTGTTAGCAGATACCGCAAATTTTGTTTTCTGTTATTTTCTGATTTATCTGATTGGAACGTTCTTGTTGATGCTGACGGCGAATTGTTCGTTGATCGAAGCGATGTTCGATTTTGCTTCCGCATTGGGGACTGTCGGGTTGTCGATCGGCATCACCGGACCGGCGACGCCTGCTTTGGCCTTGATCGTGGAAATGGCGGGAATGCTTTTAGGACGGTTGGAGATCTTCATTCTGCTCTCAGGGATCCACGCGGGGTTCCTTCGCTTAAAAAACGCGGTTTTCCAATAGCGGTTTTGCTTTGTGAAAGCGAAAGACATCGGCCTTGAGGAGAAGTGGAAAGACAGTTTCTCCGCTTTCTTTCCTCTTGAACCTGCTTCTTTATCTTGAGAAACAATCAGGTCTGTTCTATAATGAAAACAAGTTATAGCAGCGCATAATCAGGTTGAGCGTTTCGACTCACAGCCGTAAATTGTGGATTAGAATCCGTGAGGGTTGGAATCTGCGTTTACGGCTTTTCAATTCATGCCCGCTTTCATTTCAAACTGCGTCAGCGCAAAGGAGAAAATCATGAATTATCAAATTTTAGATCTGGAGACCTACAAGCGAAAGAGTCATTTTGAATACTTCAGTCAGCTGGCTTATCCCTATGTCGGCGTGACCGCTGACGTCGATATCACAAAGTTCCACGCCAAAATAAAAGAACAGCGCCTGCCGTTCTTCCTTTCCTTCTGTTATTGCGCCGCCCAGGCCGCAAATGCCGTTCCGGAATTCCGCCAGCGGATTCTCAAGGGGCAAATCGTCCAGTTTGACCAATGTCGAACTTCCCATACCGTCGCGCTGGAAGATGGGACATATTGTTACTGCACGCTGGATTATTCGCTGCCTTTCCCCGACTTTTTGCCTTATGCGCAAAAGATGCAGGAGGCTGCAAAGCTAGGCGGATCGATTGCGGAAAACGAGGAAGACACGCTGGATTTTTTCTACATTTCCACACTGCCCTGGATTTCATATTCTGCGCTGATACAGCCTGTGCCGATCCCCGCTGACAGCAATCCCCGGATCACCTGGGGCAAGTTCTCGCTGCGAGAGAACCGGCTGGTTCTGCCAGTATCCGTGTTATGCCATCATGCCTTAGTCGACGGCCGCCATCTTGGGCAGTTTTATCAGGCGCTGGATCAGGCCTTAGCTCAGCTTTGCGCCGCGCTGTGACGCTGATCGGTCATGCCTCGAAGAAACCGGCGTTTCTTGTCAACCAGCCGCAGTCAAAACTTAAGCGCCGGAAGCCGCCCCGCAGGGACGGCTTCAATGACAGATCCGATCACGATTGATGATCGACATCGCTGCCCTGAGTGATTCAAAGATTTTCCAGTCCTTTACTCTGTGTCACAGTGAGCTTCTGCCAAAAGAAATTGAACCCAGAAAATTCAGGCTGACAAAAGACGGCACTCTTCATCGTTTCTTTTTCACACTTGAGGTTCACGAAACAATTCCATCATTTCAGTGAATGAAATCAAACTGACATGGTTCAGTGTTTCTGCCATCTCGCGGCAGCCTTGCGTGAATCCGGTCTTCGCAAACAAAAATAAGTGAACTTCTGTGTAAGAAAACAGCTGGCTGCGGCTGACTAATGTTTTTAACACGCTTTGATCGACCTTTTCATTCGTCCATTTGCATTCACCGAACAAGGCCGTTGTTTTATCCTGAACACCCATAATGTCAATTTCCGTCTGTTTTTTTTCACGGGGATCCGTTCCCCACCAACGACCCAGTTCTGAAAAAAATACAGGTGATCTACCTGCCAGAAGCAATTTCCAAAGATATTGTATACAGATCTGTTCAAAAACATTTCCCATATATTCTGATAAATAGGGCTCGATCCGCTTAAAAGCCAGTTCTTTCGCTCCGCGGGAAATAATTGAGCTGTTCTGTGGAACAAACCGGTACCAGAACCGGAAAAGATTGTCGCTGATCACATAGACGGCCTTTCGGGAAGCCTGATCACCATACGGTATTTCCTTTTGAACCCATCCCAATCCTAACAGATTCTTAAGATAGGCGGCACAGACATTCGTATTTTCGCCAACCTTTGAAGAAATCTCCGACAAACGGGAAGCCCCGTTAGCGATTGCTGAAATGATCGCATTGTAAAGGGCAGGTTCACGAACTTCTTGTTTCAGAAGATTTTCCGGCTCCTCAAATAAGGCGGACGTCGGATCTAAGAATGTATTCTTAATATTTTCAGCGACGCTGAGCCGATCGTCAATCTGAAGCAGATACTGAGGCGTCCCGCCCACCGCTCCGTAAACAAGCGCTTGTTCTTCAGCGGAGTAGCCGGGGAAACAGCGGCAGACTTCTTCAAAATCAAACGGCAGGATCTTCATTTGAGCCGTTCTCCGGCCATAAAGCGGAGCCTTATATGCCAAAACATGATCTTCCATATAAGACATCGAGGATCCGCACAAGATAAGCATAAGTTTAGACGTTTCTTTATATTGATCGATCAGAAGCTGGAGCGTGGAAGCTAAGCTGGCAGAAGCTCGGGCTACATACGGGTATTCATCAATGACCAAAACCAACCGCTGATGTTCGGCAAGTTGAAAGACCATTTCTAAAGCTGCCTGAAAGGAAAGAAACGTCGTCTCAGCCTTGAACCCTGTTTCCATTTCCAAAATACTGCGGCTGAAATTCTCTAAATTCTGTTTAGCATTGCTTTCCACGCCCATAAAATAAATGGCTTTTTTATCGTTGATAAACTGATTGATCAACGTCGTTTTACCTACCCGGCGGCGGCCGTAAATCACGGCAAATTCAAAACGATCCGATTGATAAAGCCGATCTAAAGCAGTGAGTTCACGAGTTCTGCCAATAAACATCCGGTTCACCTCCTTATCCTTTTAATTCACTATAAAGTAAATGATAAACTTAGTCAAGTATGATTTGGCAAATCGTATCTGAGTAATTTTGTTGATAAGAAAGGTAGGCGTTTACTGCGGGTTCCTCGGCTCGCGGTTGCCTTTGATTGTCAGTTCCATGGATTCCAGCTGATGAAACAAGCATTTCACTTCATCCTCAATCTGACTGCGGACCGCTTCCGAAAACGGTTCAAGAAATTCCGCGATCGCTTTGTCATATTGATTTTTATACTTTGTGTTCAGCTGTTTCCAGTTCGCTGCCCGAAACCAGGACAAACGTTCTTCATGAATCTTCAGCTGGCCTTGAATCATCATCACAGCCAGAATGGGATAACCCGGATAGTGCTGCCACAGCGTCGCATTGTCGTTGCTGGAATAGCCGTTTTCCAAAAACTTGACCGTTTACCGTTTGGCGTGATCCGAGGAGAGAACATAAGCGCGGTCTGTCTGTATGTCAATCCGTTGATCTGCCACGGCGCTCAGCGCTTCGTAGATTTTTGATAGAGGGGGATTTTTTTCCATACCTGACTCCTTTATTTTTATTCTTCTATTATACCCTGTTCGCAAAACGCTGCGGACTTTTTTACTCAACTCGCCTCGGATTCCGCGCTGACGCCTTCCTTCAGGAAACGATTCAGACGGCGATTTCTGATAAACGGGAGGTAAAGGACCAGACAAATCCCCTGACCTATCGCTGAAAGCAGGCCCAGAGCCAGGCTTTCGCCAAAGAAACCGAATGCCAGCGTCGAGATCAGCCGGCCTGCCGTCATGATCGACGTTTCCAGCGCGACTAACCGGCCGCGCATCTGTTCCTCGCAGCCCAGAATCATCGCCGAGGAAACGATGATGTTGCCAATCGAATTGAACAGATTGGCAATCAGATACGAAACGCATACTAACGCCGGATTGTGGCTCAAGGCGGTGATGAACGAAGCGATTGTGCCGATGATCATCGGCAGTAAGCTGCACAGCTTATCGCGCAGCGGTTTGGGCAGCATTCCGGGAATAAACGTTCCGGCTACCGCGCCGATGCTGCCGAAGGTCAGATATAAACTGTAAAATTCATCGGCCAGTCCCTTCTGCTGCAAAAAGGGCAGCGTTACCGAGGATAAGCCGGATACCAGTACATTCCAGGCTAAAAGCAGAAGCAGCAGATCGCGCAGGGACGGATTGCCAAACGTGATCTGTAAGCCCTCTTTGAAATCGTTGAAAAAGGAACTTGACGCTCCGGCCGGGACTTCGGTCGGCCGCAGTGTGATGAAACATTCCGACAATGACGATGCCCAATACAACACGCCGTTGACGATCAACAAAGTTGCCGGCCCGCACATCAGCGCCAACAGGCTGCATATTCCCTTGCCGGTCAGGTTGATGACCATGAACAACCCGGTGTTCCACGACTGCGCCTTCATGAACTGGCTGCGCGAAACAACGAGGGAAAATGCAGCCATCGCGGCCGGGTTAAACAGCGCGTTGCACAGCGCCATCGCTGCGGCGCACAAAATCAGCACCGGCACCGATAACGGACGTCCCCAAAACCACAATCCGGCCAGCACCAGCGTCACTCCGCGGATAAAGTCCATCAGCACCATCATCCTTTTCTTGCTTCGCCGGTCGACGATCGGTCCCAAAAACGGCGTGATCAGCACGGAAACCGCCATGCTGATGGAACTCATAACGCTCATCATCATCGTTGATCCCGTCTGTTTGTAAACCCAGATCCCGGCCGCTATGCTGAACAGCACATCGCCAAAGCCGGAAAACAGGTTGCCCTGAAGCAAAAGCAGATAGCTGCGGTTGCGCAGCAGCGGCTTTTCGTTCTTCTCTCTTGGTTCCTCCCCCTGTCCTTCTTCCACTTTCTTTGCGGCTTCATCCGTCAATGCCTGCGGCATTTCTGCTTTCATTTCTTTCTTTCTCATCTTGATCACCCGGATTTACTATAACAAAAACAGGACCCGCAAGTCCTGCCTTTATCCATTGATCCAAATTTCGCGGATCAGCGCCGGTTTCCGACGTTTTGTAATCTGCTCAAAATCCGCCAGCCCTTTGTAGCTGCCGCTCTGCTGCACCAGGGTCAGCAGTTCGTCATGGAGCAGCGGAATCAACTCCTGCGGACGGTAGACCGTGTCTTCAATCTCCGGCAGAATCTCTTTCAATATTCGCTGCTGCAGTAAGCCCGGCGCTTCCCCAGCCTGCTTCGCTTCATAATACCGGTAAACGGCCAGGGTTCCGGGCGTCGTCCAGCGGTCAAGATAGACCTGCGCCAGTTTCAAAATCCGCGCCGGATCCAGAGGACAGCGAAATAAATGCGGCAGATAGTACAACGCCAGATATGGCGCCTGGGCTAACGCACGGTCGATCCGCTCCGTCCCCCTCTTTGCGCCGCCTTCGCACAGGCACAGCCCCAGCTCCATCCAGCCCTGACTTGTCAGCTCCTTGGGCAGCGCAACCAGCGTTTGTTCGAATGATCCGCTCCTGCGGAATGCGTCGTCCTGATCAAATTGCTTCCAGATCCGAAAACGCATGACCTCTGTGAGGGTACGCACGGAATCCGATAATGGATACAAGCCGCTTAACACCTGATTGAAGCAATCCAGGGCTTCCGCCTTGCGGTTCAGCGCGGATAGGAAGGTGCCCTTGCGGTGCAGCCAGATCCCGTCGTGCGGCTCGCACTGCTCCAACCGCTCCAGTAAGGTCTCGGACAGTTTTCGGTCCGTCCATTGATTGATGTTGATCTGCCAGAATAAGACGATCATCATGACATATAAATCCTCATCCAGCACTTGTGCCAGATCAAGGTACATGGAAATCTGATTTTTCAGCTTCGCATCAAATTCACGGTAGCGGATATACAACGGTTTGTGCGGCTGCGTATCCGGAAAGGCAAGATGTTCGATGATCAACGACAGGCACAGCTGCAGCTCCATGGCGATCACCTGCGTCGTTGGCGGCAAGGCTTCGATATCCGTAAGCAGCTCGCCGAGCGCTTTCTGATCGAGTTGTTCGTAAGCCTGCTTCAGCCGCTGAATTCGTTCTTTCCGCAGGCAAACCTGTTCCGGTTGTTTTAACGTCGTTTCGCCCAGTTTTCTGAGCAGCAGCTCCAACCGTTCTTCATCCTGAATTCCCTGGCCCTGTTCCAATTTATATAACGTCATCCGCGAACAAATCGCTTCCCCCGTTTCATCGAGGATAAATTGATCCTGCGTCCAGCCGCCGGCCGGATCTTCCATTAAGCGCTGACGGCGGTGAATGCCGATCAACACCCCGGCTACGCGTTTTGTTTCTTCCTGCATACAAAGCCCTCCTCTGTCGGCTTCTTAAGGCTCTGACCAGCCACTTCGTTCATGCTACTCACCCAAAGCTTCCAGAATGGATTCCTTGATAAACGAATAGCGGCGCACATAGTCGTTGCGGATCGTGATCAGCCGGAGTTGATGCGCCTCGCAGATCTGGCGCTTTTTCTGATCCCGGCTGCGGACCTTGGCATCGTTGAAATGCTCCGTGCCGCCGACCTCCACCGCCAATAACGGCCGGTGGCTCAAGTCGTAGATCACAAAATCAAAATGAGCCTGATTTCCATACATAAACAACTTGCGATCTCCGGGATCCAATTCCAGAACGTCAGTGATCTTCACCTTCTGTTCGACTAAAATCTGGCCGAATACCGATTTGATATGCAGCAGTGTTTTCAAAAACTCATCTTCCGCGGCGGTGTTGAAATACTTGAAATTTTTGACCTTCGACTGAAACAGCTGACTTTCCCGGGCGCTGATTTGAGTTTGCCCCTGCTTTCCGACATATTGCATCAGTTCCAGCAGATCGTTGGTTTTCCCCTGGGAGAGGCAGGCGATCTGGGCCCGGTCGGCGATCATCGTGAAATGCTGCTGAGCCCGGGTGACACCGACATTGATCAGCTCCTGATTGTTTTTCACCCAGTCGAACGTACCCTGAGAGGTCGATTCTGTCATCGCGCAGCTTAAAATCACCGTGTCCTTCTCATCCCCCTGGAAGGTGTGGATCGTTCCTACCTTGACGAAATCAAGGTTCTGTTCGGAGAGAACCCGCCGGATCATCTGTGCCTGACGGCGAAACGGCGTGATCACTGCAACCTTCTTCTGGGGATGATCGCGAATCTGGCGGACGATCTCCGCGACTTCTTCCATCGCCACATTTTTCTGCTTCTGCGCCGAGGAGTGCACGTCGATCAGCGTCAGCGCGCCGGATGGCGTCGGCGGGCCGCACAGCACCAGCTCCCCGCCGTAATATTTCTGATTGGAGAAAGCGATGATCAGATCTGCGCAGCGGTAATGATGTTTTAACAGAATAAATTTTGAGATCGTGTCGATTTTCAGCATCGTGCTGAGAATCGAGTTCATCTTATAATCATAAGCCTGGGGAATATCGTAATCCCAGACCAGACGGGTATTGCGGGAAGCGGGCAGCGTGATGACCGGCTGCAGCTGACTCGGATCGCCGACAAACAGCGCCCGGCGGCACCGGGCCATCGGCAATAAGGAAAGCGGATTGCTGCACTGCCCGGCTTCATCCATGATCATGAGATCAAAAATGGGTTCCGCGGTGGCCAGCTTGCTGCAGGACACATTAGTGGAAATCAGAAATGGAAAACAATCCAGCACCTGTTCCAACCCTTCACGCCTCTGAATCAGCGCCCGGAACTCAAGAAAACGGTCTTCCGGATTGTCAATCCGGACGATGGACCGCAACGATTCATTGCGTTTGTTCAACAGGCGCTGCAGCACAGCCCGCGATTTCAGGTCGAGAAACCGCAGAACCTCGCGGGGATCCTGAACTGCCTGGATTTCATCTTCGCTCACGCCTTCCAGTGTCTGGCGCTGACGGCGCAGTCCGGCAAGCTGGCTTTCAATCGCCATCGCGGTCATCTGGGCGCTCGGTTCCTGCCGGCTGCTAAACCGCAGCTGGTTTAATACCCCTTCCAGCGATTCGATCTGTTCATCCAGCTCCAGCCGGGTTTCAATCTGATCCAGCAGCTGATTCATCTGCTTGCGGCTGCCGCCCAGTTTCTTCGTCAATACCTTCAGTTCTTCCCGTTCTTCCCGCGTCGGCGGACAGGCCTGAGCTTGATCTAAAAGCAGCTTGATCTGCACCAGCGCCTCCTCAATCCGCTGATTGGAGCCTAAGCGCAGGATTGGAAAGCGTATCCGCCGGTCTCCGCTTTGCAGGGAGTTCAGCTTGCGGTCCAGATTGTCGATCGCTTCGTTGTTATTGGAAACGACCAGGGCGGTCTGGTTATTGAGAAAGCAGGAAAGCAGCACGTTGACGATCGTCGCGCTTTTCCCGGTCCCCGGCGGTCCCTGGACATACACAACGTTTTGATTCATGGCGTTATAAATCGCCCGGAACTGATTGATGTTGACCTGCGACCCCAGCGTCAGAATCGGCGTCTTCCGCCGGCGGACTTTTTCCGGCATGCCAAAGAAGGCTTTCAGCGGAGCACAGAGCGTCTGATTCTGCATCTGGTTCTGAATTTCATTGTATTCTGTTTCAATGTTAATGTTCATCCGGCGCTTGAGTTCAAACAAATACGGCCGTTCATCCACAGTTTCGCCTCGTCCGCAGTTCACCGCAATCTGTTCGCTCATCATCGCAGCCTGAGTCGGATAGCGGTCGATGAATTCCCCGGCTGAGCAGTCGAGATAGCGCTGCAGTAAAAACCGCGGCTGCTCCTGGTCGTCGCTGACTTTGATGTTGAAGCCAAGATCCGGCGAGACGATCAGCCGGCGGTGAACCAGATCGAGCAAAAGATCGCGGTAAACGATTGGAATCATCCCATCCCGCCGCTGCAGGGCCAGTACGTTGATCGCCAGCTTCAGCCAGGCCGGAGCTTGTTTTCGCCGCTGCAGGCGCAGCTCGTTCTGCAGCCGGCGCACCATCTGATCAAATTGTTCCAGCCCCAGCGGCATCGCGTTCTTCTTTAAAATATCAGGATCCAGACCATCGACCAGCGTATAGCTGTGAACGGAGGTGTCCTGATCCAGCAGGTAGCATTGCCGGTAATAGCCGAGCACCCGCTCATTGATGCCGGTATATTCCAGAAAGTCAAAGTCATTGTAATGCGTGCGGATTTTATCCATCAGGGCTTCCTGCAGCGGAAAGATTGTACTTTCGATGACCCGCGCCGACAGAATTTTATCAAAATAGACCGTTCCGTCCAGAACGTCCATTGACTTCTCCGGGTTGAACATTTTCACTTTCATTTTTCGGCTCGGGACTTCGATGTCTTCGATCGCAATCCAAAAAAATGTCCGCTTCTGATCGCTCGTGTTGTCATACTCGATCTGCAGCCATTTTCCGCTCTGTATCGATTTTGAACACTCCAGGGCCTTGGAATTCATAGATTGACTTGCTCCTTAAGTTGATTATACCACAGCCGTTTTCAAATAGAAAAGCAGACCGTACAAAGGGTACCCCAGGGCAGTCCGCTTTTCAACATCCAGAATTGAAAGAGAATTATCAATAACTTCCATAAGCTTGAACGTGTTCCGTCCAAATCAAAGAACAGAACCGCCTGGATCCGCTTTGCACTCAGTACTTATTCCCACAGGCTTGAACGAACGCCACTTGTCCGTTCATCAGGAACGTTATGATTTCAGAGGCGTTCACGGAAATAGGGATGGACTCCATGATGTCCCGTAAGACCGATTCCGTAAATTGCGGCGGGTTGTACTCAATCTGATTTTGGATAAGAAATTCTCTGAAGGCGTCGATCAGCCGATCCTGGGATCGATCTAAATTTCTGGGGTATCCCATCGCGATTAAAGAAAGATTATTATCAAAGTTCGGCGCCATTCCCAGAACCTTACCGGTCGTCCGGGATCGTAAAATACCGTAATTCATCCCATGGCGATGGGGATTTCTAACGATTGCGTCCAGATACAAAAGATCTAAATATTGCCTGCCGCAGTCTGGATTCAGATTCTTCAACGTTTGATAATTCAATGTGTAATCATCCGTTTGATCACCGATCAGCGCGGCCGCCGGTTCAAAATTCATTTCCTGTTTCGTAAAATCCTCGGACATGATATAGTCTTCATTTAATCGGTAGACCGCCATGTCCATGCCTAAAAAGCGTCCGAGCTGCGCACAGAAGAATTCGCTGAAAAGTTGTTCAGGACTGCCTTGCTTGCTTAACCACCAGACTCCGTCAACAAGCTTCCAGCCTTTTTCAAAGTTGCCGATATTGGTCAACTCCGGAGTGTGCGAGGATCGCGGATCTAATCTTTGGGAAAACACCTCCAAATCTCCCGCTAAGGCAAGATCGGAATAGGTATCGGTTTTAAAGCGGATATCCTCATACGTCAAGGTGTCGGTGTCTAATTTGATCCAATAGTTATCCGTAATACACGCAGCTCTAACTGCCATGGTTGCGGATAACTCATCCTTCCTCTGCAGCTGAAGCGCTTTTTTAAGAAGACGGGAATGTACGCGATCCCCGTCAATCGCCCGACTTTGGATCCATGTCAATAGATCGCCGTTTCTACGGAAATAATAAGGAAGGCAATCGCTGCGGAGTATTTTAAGCTGATTCTTCTCGATGAGAGCGACCGGCAGATCTCCGCTCATCAGCAACCCATTGATTTGATTCATGAGCTGTCCTCCTTTTTGTTTATTCTATTTTAAGCGATCCCAAAAAGTTTGGCAATGCCTGCCTGCTTTTCTATCAATTCTGCGCTGATTCAACATTTTCTAAACGACTAAGCTTAAATCCAGAAAAGAGCTTCATGCTTCTTAAAGCATTTTAAGCAGAAAAATCAGCTTGTTCCATCGCTTCATATTTTCTTATAACTGCATCAATTTCATCAAGAGCCGCCTGGTGTTTCTCCGGATCTTCGATAAAACCGAGAAGAATTTCATCAAAGGTCTTATTTTCACTTTTCATTAAGAGTGAATTGAGTAAATTTTTAGAATACTGACCTTGGGTGATGGAAACCCAATACTTTGTTCCATCAATTTCTGCTTTCCTGATTAGCTCTTTTTCTTCCATTCTCATTAGAAAAACAGCGACTGAACTATCTTTCCAGTGGTTGGGATACGCTTCACGCACTCTTTTATAAATCTCATGACAAGCGATTTGATATTTGTTGTTCCAAAATAATTGAAGAATTAAGTTCTCAGAATTAGATGTTTTTTTCATACAGTTCCCCTTTCGCTACAATTATATTATTTTTTGTAGTTTTTGAAAGAGATTTTACTAAACAAAGCCTATTATTTCTGTTCTTGTCCTTCAGCTTGTAGATTCAACCTTTTTTGGTTATCATAAATTCTACGCCCAGTCATTACTCTTCAATTTTCTTTCACTCCGTTTTGACAGTACTCTATTTTACTGAGACGCCCGGCGAGGCTTCTTCGATTTCCGCTCCCGCAGCTGCCGCTGACGGATTGCAGACGTTTCCAATTCCGGCATGCGCCTGCACAGCGCTCTATGCGCTTTCATTGTGTCCCGGGTTTCAATAAAATAAGTTTCTCCGTTCAGAGTCCGGATTCGGATTCCATCCCGGGTATTCCACTCCGCCACCTCGCAGAACGGAATAGCCGTCACAGCCTGTGTTTTTTCCGGAAGCAGAACGATTTCTCCGGCTTCGATTCGGGCGCAGGTTTCATCCTGAATGCCGAAGACGACGATCAGCGCCGTAAGGGCAAAGATCAGACCGGGAATCATGAGCGCGGCATTCCCGGAAAGGATCATCACGAAGGCAAAGAAAGCACACAGTCCTGTCGAGGTTCTTGGCTTCGTTTTGATCCGGATACCGGCTGTCTCATTCGCAGTTAATTCTTTCATTTTTTCCTCCATTCCCGTGTTCTGCACGGCCATCATTCATGTCTGAAAGTAAGCCAATCGCCTACCCTTCATGCTTTATTCCTCTACATTTAATATTTTCCGCAGCGTATTCAAATTGGGCTCGCCGATCAGCAGGCTGCATTTATCCGGGTCGATCAGCATCGCCTGCAGACCCATTTCATAGTTCTGCAGATCCGGATAAGCAGCGGCCTGAATAAAGATGATATTCTGCACAAACCGCTGGTTCCAGGAAATCGCATTTTTCAGAATCAGGAAATGAATTTGATTCACTGCCGACGCTTCGATCACAGCGACCAGCGCCACCCGGTAGCCGCATTCACAGGTCAGCCGCTTATCCTGATCCGTCAGTAAACTGACCGGATGCCTGAATTCCGGCATCGGCGCCAAAAACCGCTTGGCGATGTAGCGGAAAACTTCATGCTTCGATTTTAGATCCAGATTCGTTATGAAGCATTCAGGACTGAGCTGATGATAAAACCAATAAGTGCCGCAGATCTGGGTAATCCGGTATTCCGTTTGCGGCTTCATCGTATTAACTGTACTGTACGACTGATAGTAAACCAGTTTTTCGTCCCGAGCCGCCAGCTTGCGGTCATTGATCAGGATGACGTCAAACTGATCGTAGATTTTTTCAATCTCATATAACTCGCAGGAAGCAATTTGTGCCAGGGAATCCTGATATCGTTTTTGAAGCTGTTCGGCATAACGCCGGGCTTCGCAGAGGCCGTATTTACTTGTGACCAAGACCCGCTGCTTCTTCCTCAGCCGGCCGCGGTCCAGCCCTTCCGCGATGCAGACGGTCAGAAAGACCATTTCCTTATCCGCAATTCTCGTATGAAGCTTATCTTCCAGCAGCCGGGAAAGCTTGCGGCTGTATTCGGCGGCAGTGATCAGCTTGCGCTTCACGCGGGTTACACCCATATACTGCCGGCTGATGTCAAAATGACTGCGGACCTGAAAACCCCAGAAAAACAACGACAGATTTTCCATCAGAGCATCTGCGTCCTCAAGCCGGCCGCCGTCATAAAAATCTTCTAAAATGACGTTGGCCGCCAGCTTGCAGAGCGCATAGGCTTCATTGTCCATTTCCTGAATCATCAGGTTTCTGCGGCTGCCGAAGGAAATTAAGATCATCGCCAGGAAATAACTGTCGTCGCGCAGAAATTCGTAATGATACCGACGGTTCAGCAGGGCAACGATCGCCTCCGCCGCGCTGAATTCCACGTCGTAGCTCTCCAGCATCCGCTTTTCTTCCTCGGTAAACGACACGCATTTGTTAAATTGATTGCGCCGGTAGGAAATCCAGAGCGACTTTGACATGTATTGAAACAGCAGCGACGGGACACTCAGCTTTTCGCTCTGTTTGAAAAAACTTTCCAGCGCTTCATACACGTTTTCCTCAAATTCAGGATTGGTGATCTGGCCGCGGATGTTGTCCGGGATTCCCTTGTATTCCGGATTGACATAGATTGTTTTTAAAGCCGCGATGCGGATTGCGATCTCATTGCCGTTGACCTTTAATTTCCCGTTGGCGAAGTTCATCGTGTAGTGACTTTTGAGCGAGGTGCCGTTGGATTTTTTGATCAGCGAGCGGATTGTTGATTCACTGAAATACAGCATCTGCGACAGCTTATAAAGCGTGACATCCTTCATCAGCATTGCCAGAAGACGGATTTCACGCTCGCGGAAATGGATCAGCTCCCGCTCCATCGTGTTGACGTCATAATCCAGATCCTTCATAAACTGCCTGAACTGGCACACATCCTTGACCCACACCTTGTAGCCCTTCGTATGCGTGCTGACCAGTTCAAAAAAATCATCCAGTTCCTCGGAAAACAGAACCTGATTGATCCGTTTGATATCATCGCGGATCGTTCGCTCGCTCACTCCGGTGACAGCCGCCAGCTGCTTGCCTAAAATATAGGTATCGCTGATGGACAGATAATGCAGGATATTCTTTTCGCGGGAAGTAAAATGATAGACCATGGATTTCCTCCTGTTCTGCAAAGAATCCTCATCAAAGGCAAAACGCTTTCAACGAGGATTCTTTCACTGACTTAATTATTAAATAAATGCTGGATAATCAGGGCGACAAATTCTTCCGCCTTGCCTTTCGGCAGCTGCGTTGAGATTCCATCATGGCCGCCGCCAAATTCGCTGGCTTCGACGACATAGCCGTTCTGGCCGTTCGCATAGCCCCAGACAAAGCACACTTTAGCCTGGGAGCTCTTTTTGATCTGGCGGCCGAAGGCAGAAACCAGTTCGCATGGCAGCACGACAATTTCTAAGTCCTGCATCCGCAGAATCGTCGCTTCCAAATCCATTTTAACATGACCGGCTTTGATTTTCCGCTGGAAACCATTGATTTCCGAGATCAGCCACTTCCGCTCATCGTAAGCGGCCGCCTGTTCCAGCTTAGCCTGGGAATCAGCCAGGCGGGCTTTCAGGACGTCGATGTCCGGGTCGTATTCGATTGGAAAAACGAAAGTTTTTGACTGCGGATGGGCAAGGGTCAGGTCCAGCTTTGTATCAAACTGGGAAATCTGCCGGGCGATGCCCGAACTGACCCGCTTCAGCTCATTGAAGTCATTGTTCTGGCGGTACAGCCGGTTGGACATATCGCCGGCATTGCCGTTGCAGACAAGCGGCGTGACGTTCAGATATGGAATCAGCTCGCGCCGGACGGCCGCCAGCAGATCGCCTGAAATCTGGTATTCTTCCGGAGAAAGCACGGTGGAATGACAGGACATGTTCACCAAGGCCGCGATTGTGGCGTCGGTCTCATCCTTAAATTCGATCACAACGATCGAGGTATCGCCGTATTTGTCCTTCGCGTTGCGGTTGCCGTAATATCCCTGCGATTCGCCCTTCGTGCACTGCACGCGCACCGCTTCGTGAAATTCCTTATTCATCGTTTCCTGCGCGCCGTCGATCAGCTTCTTTAGAACCTCCTTGCGCCACCCGTCGTCATGCGGCATTTCCGGATTGCGCGTCAGCAGCAGCGGAGCGGAATGGCTGTGGTCCGCGCTGAGGATGATGTGATCGTAAGGAATGCGCAAAGTTTCGACGATGTGATACTTGAACAGATGGACAAAATCACAGTCAAAATTAGAAATATCCGCCTCGATCCATAAAAACGGCTTCCCGTCGATCTGCAGTCCCAGCATAATCGCTTCAATTTCATCATGAACGCCCTTGAACTTCTCCGTCCGCATGGCGTGTCCGGCAATGTATGTCGGATGATCGGGCGTGATGTTCACGCTTGTCGTAGTCGTAACTTTTACCATAAAATCCTCCTATTCGTCGCCGTCCTGAAATTCGACGGTCACTTCCCGCATGAATGCGATCGAATCGCGGCAGCTTTTTACTTTTTCGGATATGAGTTCCGGGATGACCGACTGAGGCTCCATCGTGATCATCTCCAGAAGCAAGGGCAGGTTCAGTCCCGTGACAATATGCACGTTCGTTCGGTTCTGCAGCTTCAGCATGATCTTCTGGTTGACGCTTCCCCATAAAATGTCCGTGAGCATCACGACGACATCTTCCTCGTGAATATCCTGAATCCAGGCATCCAGCTGCACTTCCACATCCGATTCGGGGTTTTCCTCATAAAAGGGAAAGATCTGAATGAAGCTGACGTCCCGGGTAAACAGCTTTGCGGTTTCCCGCATGCCTCGGCATAAGCTGCCATGACTGGCCAACGCTATTTTAAACATGGCTTTCTCCTTTGATTAACAGTTGTTCCAATACGGTATCAACATGACCCGCGCAGTAAGCCGCGGCTGAGCGCAGCGGATCGTCATTTCTGCCGATATAATAGCTGTGATCAAACAGCTGCAGCATCTCGATATCATTTTCATCATCCCCGGCGCAGGCAATCTGATCCGCACTGATGCCAAGACTGTGCGCCAGCCTGAGAATTTCAGATGCCTTAGAGCGTCCCTGAGCCAGAACCTCCGCCTGTTTGTCTCCGGTTTTGACCAAACGATAGCCGGGGAAATGAATTTGGAATTCTGACTTGATTCCAGGATACAGCTCCCAGCGGTCCAGGTGCAGGCAGATCCGGCTGATCTGCATCGTTGTTGCTTTTCGAATGTCACTGATCAGGAAATCGGCAACCCCATTCAAATCACAGATCCGATCGGTGCGCCGCCATTTTTTCAGCAGCGCCTCCCGGCTTTCCGAGCTGCTTCCGCAGGCTATGCCATGATCCGAGTACAGCGTCATTTCCAGACCGGGGTTGTTCTGCGCAAAGACGTAGACCGCTTGGATCATGTCCAAGCTGAACGCCGCGGCTTCTTTCTGGCGGCCGTGGCTGACATTACCGGAATAGCCGATGACTGCGTCGAATTGAAATTTCCGGATTCGTTTTTGAATAAAGGACGGATGCCGCCCAGTCGCAACGATCAGCCGCAGGCCCCGGCAGCGCAGCTGTTCCAGCAAAGCCGCGGTCTGATCGTTTAAATCTACATTCGGCACATCCTTGGGAACCAGCGTGCCGTCAAAATCCAGCGCTGCCAGACGAATCCCGGACAGACCGCCAGTTTCGCCGATCCGCCGGGAATCCGGCTTAGGCAATGATGCCAAAGTAGGAAAGCAGAATCGTCACGACGATCAGAATCCAGACCATCTTAACCGTATTCATGCCCTTGATTTTTGTTAAGCCGAAATAGGTCATCGCAGTGACCAAACACGGCAGCAGCGCCGGCAGAATGCCGTCCAGAATCGACTGAATCGTCTGCGTCGCATCGCCGACAGTGATCGCCAGCGGTGTCGTGACCTTGACCAGCGAAGGAATCAGAGCGCCGATGACGATGACGCCCAGCACAGAAACCGCGTCGCGGATGTTGTTGAGCTGATCCTTGCGCGAGGTAATCAATTCCGCGCCGCCGTAATAGCCGACTTCGATCATCTTCTGACGAACCCAGGTAATCAGCGGTGTAAAGATCGCGATCATGATGATGCTGGTAATCCAGTTGCCCTCAATCGCTGCATAGGCAGTCATCGCCCCCATGACGACCTTCGGTATCGTGTTGAACAGCGCGTCGCCGATGCCGGAGAACGGACCCATCAGCGACGTCTTTAACGAAGCCGCCAGCTGCAGGGACGAGGGATCGCGGTCCTGCTCGATCGCCAGCGCCGCTGCGGTGATCGCCGCTCCGAAATAGGTTTGGCAGTTGAAGAATTTCAAGTTGTTCTGGAACTTTTTCTGCATCAGCTCCGGATCGTCAGCGAACCATTTTTCAAAGAATGGCCCCATCGAATAGACGCAGGCAATTCCCTGCATCGCTTCGTAGCTCTGACTGGCCTGGGCAGTAATGGCATAGCGCAGCGAGAATTTCCGCAGTTCTTTTTTAGTCAGCTTTTCATTCTTTTCACTCATCTCCGATACCTCCTGCATCCACGTTCAGATAAGCGTTGGCTGCCGCTTTGGACTCTTTTTCCATGCGTTTAAACAGGACGATTGCAATGACCGCGCCGACCAGAGTAATCGCCAGGATCGACTGGCCGAAAAAGACATACAGCACAAAGCCGAGAAGCAGATAATGGAAGTTTTCCTTCACCGGCATGTACAGCATCAGTAAGGCCATGCCCAGCGCCGGAAGTACGCCGGAAACCGTGCCCAATGCGCTGGTCAGCCAGACCGGCATATAATTGATAATCAGCTGAACAATCGGCTCACCGAACAGTAAGAAGATGATGACCGGCAGCGTCTGGCCTAAAGCGGCGCGGCCGAAGCCGTATTCGCCAATGAGAATATCGCGGTATAATTTCTTGTATTCGCGTTTCTCGACATGTTTTTCAGCACGGTGATACCAATAGGAATTAACTGTTTTGGCAATGACGTCCAGCTGAATGCCCAGCGTGGCGACCGGAACGCCGACCGCCATCGCCAGCTCCAGCGGAGCATCGGTGCCGGAAGCGATCGCAAAGGGAACAGAGATCCACAGGGCAGTGTTGAAATTAGGAATCGACGCGCCGCCATAGGCCGCCAAGCCCATGGACATCAGCTGGAAGGTACCGCCGATCAGCAGCCCGGTTTTGACATCTCCCATAATGAAGCCGGCGATCAGGCCGCGGAATACCTGCTGGCCGCCGAATTTTGCGACTAACTGGACATTCTGCCCCAGCGTTCCGATGATATGGCAGGCAAGAATCAGCAGTATGATCTGTATCGGATTAAACATTCTTTCTCTCTCCTCTCCTCATGATTTACGTTTATCTTTCATCACCTGATAGAAATCAGCAATCGCGTCGTCCGCCGGCTGCAGCTTGGCTTCCAGCCTGACCCCTTTTTCATGCAGCTGTTCCAGGGCGGCGGCTTCCTCATCATTCACGGTGATGTAGCGGCTGATCACGACCGAATCTGCGGTCTTGTCGATGTTGCCGAGATTTCCCAGCGTCAGCGATGGAACGGGTATCCCGTTTTCCACCAGGGTTAAGAAGGTTTTGGGACTTTTGGCGACGATCATGACGGCTTGATTTTGATAGCGGTCAGCTTTGAGATTTTCAACGGCTTTTTCGTGAGTTAATACGGACAGGAATACGCCATTGGGTGTGGCCATGCGCAACGCATTTTTCAGCATCGGATTGTTTGCGCTTTCGTCGTCAATGCACAGAACGCGCTCCACATGGAGTTTCGGGACCCACATTGTCGCGACGCAGCCATGCACTAAGCGGTCGTCAACACGGCAGTTCAGAATATTCATTGAAATTCTCCTTTCTGCGCCTATTCTAGCATCCGAGTTGTCAAAGAAATCATTCCCAGATTCCGCTCAAAGCGGAAATACTTTACATCCTTTTTGTCGAAGACAAGAAGGATTCATAGCTTGTTTAGGTTGATCGTAAAATGAATTTAGGTATTTTTATCATATCTTGCATGAAATCCCAAACCTGCCGGACATAAAATATTCAACACCTTATATCGGTTAATCGCTCAATCAGAAAGTCATTAAATCATTGAGAAAAAGTGTTCTACGAACACTCTGAAAAACCAATCAAGAGGGGGTTGACTACATTATCCATTATGTAGGCCGACCTGTCATTGCTCAAAGTCGGATTGAAAACTATGATTATGATCTTAATTTCGTTTGATGGCATTATATTGATCATCAAACGAAAGAACAGGTCGATATCTTTGACTCCATCGTAGATTTCATGAAGAAATTGATGATCCATATTCCCGATGAGAACTTCAAAATGGTTCGCTATTTAGGCGCTTATACTTCACGAAAGAAAAAACTCAGCGCCTGTATTCGAAAGATGTAAAGTAAACCTCGGAAGCAGATTCACAAGAAACTAACCTCCTATCATGAATTCCGTAAAGAGTCCACCGGGATATTGATTCTTTACTCTGTCCCTGCAGTCATGTTATGGAATTTGTAGAATTCCTCTGCCCGTCTGGATTGGAGATGAAAATCAATGAAACGTGGAAATTTGTTGACTGGCACAACGGAATTGATCCCCTTCAAGTGTACTCAGTGCGACTTCTTTGATCCGATGGAAATCGACATCGCGGAAGAAGTTTGCGACTTGGTTACCGTAAACGGTATTCTATGTTTTTCTGCTTATTGTATCCGTTGTGATTCTCTGATGCTTCCTGGGGATGTCCTAAAGAAAGTTTCTAAAACAGAGTATTCCTACTTCTCTTTCTTTTCAGTGTGTACCTTAAAAATGAATCCCATCACTTTAAAATTCTTTAGCGCAACATAACTTTGAAGAGTTTTTATTTTCCTTACTCCTTTACGTGCACTTTCCTAATAGATAAAAAAGATTTCTCAGTTTCGACTAAGAAATCCTGTTTATTTTATTTCTGCAGCGCCAGTGCTTTCACTAATCCAAACCATTCCCGCACGGTATACATCGGAATCAACGATACCGGAGTTTGCGAATTTACAGCGCTGATTTGTTCGATTCCCAACTGTTTTGCCAGAATCGAAGCACGCAGCTGATGGAAACTGTCCGTGACGATCACAACATTTTCGCTCAGGTTGTTTTGACGCAGCAGCTTTAAAGAATATTTCAGATTTTCACCCGTGTTGCGGGCTTGGTTTTCTTCCAAAATTCGATTCATCTCCAGCCCGTTTTCCACAAGCCAGTTCTTCATCACTGTGCTTTCCGCATAATCCTCCCCCTTGCCCTGACCTCCGGTCACAATGATCATGCAATCCGGATTTTCATTGGCATAATCCAGCGCAGCCTGAAGCCGCCGTTTCAGAATTAAGCTCGGCTGATCCCCATTGATCTTCGCCCCCAACACGATCACTGTGGACCCCTGATCTTTAAGAGCAGCGACATGCATGTTGGCCGCATTTACCATTAAGCCGATCAAAATCAAAGCCAGTATGCCGCTGATCATCCAGATACCGTTCATCCATCGCTTTCCCTGTTTCCCCAGCTTTTCATGGATTAAGCCCTCGCCGATCAGCACCACTGCTAACGTCAGAAAAAAGGCGTTGCCGAATTGCAGGGAAACCGTAACCATTGTCAGACAGGCATAGATGAAACAAATCAATCCTGAAATCACCATAACTGTTTTTCTTTTCATCATCGCCGCCTGCCTTTCTGACGTTAGAATAACATATTTTATGATGAATATCCGGAATGTCAGAAAACCTTAAGTTCACCGTAAGAGTCCGCGATGTTTCGTTATCAATTCGTATGGATCTTACTTCAATTTTTTACTTTATTTTTCCGCTTTGTCAGAAAAGCAGCTTTTTATCAACAAAAGAAACCCCGGATAAGGTTATAGAACAAATCGAATTCTGTTCCTCTTTTTCCCAACAAAAAACCGGCGATACGCCGGCTTTCCTTCTCCTATTCGCGATTTTTCAATTCTTCCAGCAGTTCCGTCTTGATGACGTTGAAGGCTTCCTCATCAGAAGTCAGCGGCACGCAGATGCCGAAGATATTCGCCAGTTCCAGTTCGGTCTTCGCTTTATTCATTCGCAGATTGATGCCCGATTCGTCCGCATGATACCGCTGACGGATCTGCTTCTCCAATTCGTCCAGACTTGGCGGAACCAGGAAAAAAGCTTTGTTGTCCGGATGTTTAATGCGGATCTGGCCTACGCCCTGCGCCTCAATGGAAATCAGAACATTCTTCCCCATCGCCGTCAAAAACTCTACGTGCTCCGCCGGAGTTCCATAGTAATATCCGTTGAATTCAGTATATTCCAGCATCCTATGATCCCGCACGGCATTCGCAAAGTCCTTATGATTAACAAAGTAATAATCCCAGCCATCTTTCTCCGTTTCCTTCTTTGGCCGTGTGGTCAGAGAAATGATATCCATCAAGCCCAATTCCGGATCATCCAGCAGCTTCTGACGCACCTGATCTTTGCCGATACTGCTGACACCGCTCAAAATAACGACTAATCCTTTTGCCATAAATTCGCCCCTCCCTCAGATTTCATAATGTAGTTATACCGCAAAACGAAGGCAATGACAAACATTTTCTTTTTGATTGTAAAATTTTCATCATAAAATGTTGCATTTACAAACATAACTCTCCATGAAATCTGTTCTTCTGAATCTATTATAGCAAGAAAGCGCGTTTCACTGCACAAAGATAGTCCTCTAAAGGAAGAAATTCGATGTAAATCCAAATTCTTCCGTTTAAACACAATCTTAATTATTTAATTTACTTAGAATCCAATCATCACCCCGCAGCAGCGCTTCCAACAATCGTGCAAAGCCGTCCTGATCATGCGGAGGCGCGATGACATCGGCAATCTGCTTCAACGCATCCGCACCGTTTTCCATAGCCACTTTCATTCCGCTGGCTTCCAGCAATTCCAGATCATTCAGGCCGTCGCCGACCCCCAGAATTTCTGCTTTCTTCAGCTGGTATCGTGCAGCCACGACTTCAACGCCCAGACCTTTATGCACATTCAGCGGGACAACTTCCAGATAATACGGCCGGCTCCGGACAAACTTCGCCTTTGTTTTCAATCTTTCAGGAAGAACAAGCGAATCCAATGTTTCCGGCTTGTCAGCGATCATGATTTTGCAGATATCTGACCACTGCAGCAGATCTTCAAACTTCGCGACTTCCAGCGGCATATTCGTAATAAAGCTGTCCCGCACCGTGTAATGTTTCACCGGATTCAATCCCGTCACAATCGAAGACGGAGATTCCAGGTGAAAATTCACGTTCACCCTGCGCAGCTCATCTACAATTTCCCGCAGTATTTCCGGCTCAAAAAAGGCTGCCCGCAATACCGTGCCCGTACCATTTTCATACAGTACGCCGCCGTTGAAACCAACGCTGCAGTACGCTCTTTGGTTCAATCCCAAAGCTTCAAGATAATCCCGCATCCCCGGAAATGGCCGGCCGGAACAAAGTACAATTTGAATTCCCTGCGCCCTTGCTTTGCCTGCCGCTTCCAAAGTCCGCGGCGTCAGCTTCATCTTAGCGTCAGTTAACGTTTGATCAATATCGGTGATGATGCATTTAATCATTGCTTAAATCTTCACCGTTGCTTGCGATCACTTTTTTATACCAGTCAAAGCTCTTTTTCTTATACCGCCGGTTGGTGCCCTGACCGGCGTCGTTACGGTCAACATAGATAAATCCATAACGCTTGGACATCTGGCCTGTACCGTTAGAAACCAGATCAATCGGTCCCCAATAAGTATAACCGAACAATTCAACGCCGTTGCGGATCGCTTCTTTCATCGCGGTGAAGTGGTCGGTTAAAAATTCAATCCGGTAATCATCCTCAACCGTTCCCTCTACCAGTTCTTCCTTCAGCCCCAGGCCATTCTCTGCGATGAAAATCGGAACCTGATACCGGTCATACAAATCGGTTAACGCCAGATATAATCCATCCGGATCAATCGACCAGCCGGAAGGCGTCAGCTTCAGATATGGATTGGTCTGCCCGGTAGAAACAATATCCTGACGGCCGATCTGCTGCTGATCCCCTACGACGAGCGCGTCTGATTTATTGGTGTCCTTCTGCACGGATTCAATATAATCCTTACCCGCAATACGGGACCGGTAATAGGTAAACGATAAGAAATCGACAGGATTTTCTTTGATGATCCGCATATCATCTTCTTCATATTCGATCTCGATGTGATGTTCTTCTAAATACTGCCAGATATAGGATGGATATTCCCCACGCACCTGCACATCAGGATAGAAATACGATTTCTGCTTGCATTTGGAAACCACGACGGAATCCTTCGGATCACAGGTGATCGGATACATCGTCTTATATTCGATGACAGAGCCAACTTGAGCGGCCGGGTCGATTTCGTGAATATATTTTGTCGCCAGCGATGACGCGACAAACTGATGATGGGAAGCCTGGAAACATTTCTGCTCGAGATTTTCACTGTCGGCGCGGATACCGGCGGTCATCCACATCATCGGATAATTGACATTATTCCCGATCTCATTGAACGTCAGCCAGTAGCTGACCTTGCCGCGGTAGCGATCGGCGATTGTTCTTACGAATTTCATATAGAATCCGATCCACTTCCGGTTATCCCATCCGCCATATTTTTTTACCAGCGCCAGCGGCATTTCATAATGGGAAATCGTGATCATGATCTTCATGCCCTTGGCGATCAGCTCGTCAAACATCGCGTCATAAAATTGCAGGCCGGCTTCATTAGGCATTTCTTCCTCGCCGGTTGGATAAATTCGCGTCCAGGCAATCGAAGTGCGGTAGACGTTCCAGCCCATTTCCGCAAACAGCGCGATATCTTCTTTATAATGATGGTAGAAATCAATAGCCTCATGCGTGGGGTAGAATGGCTGATCCTCCTGTGGTCCGCCGAAGATGCCGTGCGGCTGGACGTCTGCGACGGAAGGCAGTTTGCCATCCGCCAAATAAGCTCCCTCATATTGATTGGCCGCCGTGGCTCCGCCCCACAGGAATCCCTTGGGGAAACCCTTTGGCGCTTGAATCTCTTTTGTATTTTTCATCTTATTTGTCCTTTCCTTCCTTTATTTGATAGGTCGCAATCCGACTTTGTCCTTTTTTGACAAGACCGCTGCGCTGTATATCGAGCTGAAAAGCATCGGCGTTGGGAAACAACGTCATCGTTGTCATGTCCATGCCTTTCTGATTCATGAGATAGGAATCGAAGCGGATCATTTTATCGCCGCGCTTTACTGAATCCCCTTCCTGAACATAAGCTTTAAAGCCCTTTCCCTGTAAGCTCACCGTATCAATTCCGATGTGCACGAGTATTTCCAACCCATCAGGATTAACTAAGCCGAACGCATGCAGGGTCGGATACAGCATCGTGATTTTCCCATCGCAGGGGGCGGCGACAATTTCACCTTCCGGCTGGACCGCCGCTCCATCGCCCAGCATTTTCTGCGCGAACACTTCATCCCGAACCTCGCTCAGCGGGAGTAAGCGGCCGCTGATGACCGCAGTGATCGCGGTTTGCGGACAGCTTGAAGCTTGTCTTTTGAAAAGATTCAGCATCGGCGTCAGTCGTTCACCGTTTTCCCGTTATACAGCACAAAGGTGGCCAGGAAAGAAACGAAGAACGCCGCAATCACACCCGCTACAATCGCCGTGATCGTATTCTCGAAAATGACAACGCCCAGAATACTGGAATACCCCATGGAAAAAGCTTTCGCCCCCATAAATCCGGCAACTGCCCCGCCGACCAGACCGCCGGCCACGACGCCGAAGATCGGTGTTCTTAAACGCAGATTGATGCCATAGAGCGCAGGCTCGGAAACTCCGGAAATAATCGCGCCGATCGCCGCGGACAGCGCGCTGGATTTCAAATCTTTATCTTTCGTTTTCAGCATGACTGCCAGACAGGAACCGCCTTCTGCGATGTTGTGCAGAATCCAGCCTGGACGGAAAACATTATCGTAGCCGACCGACGTGAATAATTCGGTCATCGGCGCGACCATCAGCATGTTGACGCCCATCATGACTAAGAAGGGATGAATCGCCGCAATGATGCCCGGCGCAAAGCCGCCGACATGGGCCTGCAGCCAGACAATACCGGTCACAATCCAGGTGCCCACGACAACGCCGGCCGGTCCCAGAATTAAAATCGTCACCGGGTAGCCGACCAGGAATACGCACAGCGGGGCAAAGACGGACCGCAGCATCCCGGGAATCACACGATAGAAGAATTTCTCCAGATAGGCTAACAGAATCGCTGAGAAAATCGCCGGCAGCAGCGAACTGGAATAGCTGACCAGCTTCACCGGCAGACCCAGCATCGTGACCGGATCCCCCGCTGCGACCATCGCCGCAAAATCAGGATAAAGCAATGCGGCCGCCACGGTGATCGCAAACGCCGGATTGGATTTCAGGACGCGGGAGGCGCCGTAAGCAACCAGAATCGGCATGAAATAGAACGGCGCCTGCGACATGAAGTTAAACAACATATACGTTGTGCTGGACGTTATTACCGGATAAAAATAGGAAGCCAATGACAGAATGACCCGCAGCATGCCCGCTCCGAATAAGACGGTAATAAACGGCGTCAAGGAAGCGGACATGAACTGAATCGCCTTCATGAAATAATCGTTCATTGTTTTCTTTTTTCCATTCAGCGCCAGATCTTCCGTATGGTTTTCCGCCACGACGCCGCCGGTTTCGACTTCATAATTCTTAACGATTTCGTCGAACACCGGAAACAGATTTTCCCCCAGAATCACCTGATACTGACCCGAACCATAAACCACGCCCAAGACGCCGGTCAGCTGTTTGATTTCAGCATCCTTCGCCATTGAGCGGTCCTTGAGTACAAACCGCAGCCGTGTAACGCAATGTGATACAGTATGAACGTTGCCGGAACCGCCGACGTTTTCCATAATCGCCGCGGCTAATGCAGAATAATCAATTTTAGCCATAAGTTTCTCCCTTCGCTATTACGCTTTATGACTTCCGCCCGGCTGATCCCACAGCCGGACGACATGAATCATCAGATATAACCGGTCTTCATCGGTTAGCGAGTAATCATAGTGTTTAAGAACATAGTTGGAAATCAGATCGACACAGCGGCTGGCCTGCTCATAGCCGGTAGAAAACTGGGATAACATGGATCCCAGCGATCCTTCGCTGCGCCGGACTTGTTCAAAAAGGATGCTTCGCATAAAGAATTTCAGATGGATAATGAAGCGGGAAACCGCCATGGAATCTTCATCCAGCGTCAGACCCAGCGTCTGCTCCACAAGTTTGATGATTTCACTGACCCCCTGCATAATCCGCAGCGCATCATGGTTCGGTCTTTTTTCCGCCGCGGTAATCAGATGGAAGGCAATCGACGTGGATTCTTCCCGTTTCAGCTGGATATGCAGCGTTTCGTTGATCAGGCGAACCGCTTTTTTACCTACCTCATATTCATCTTTATAAAACCGCTTCACTTCCTCGTTGACCAGCGCCGGCATATCAAAGCCGGCTTTGTACTGATTGACGCTGAATTGAATATGGTCCGCCAAGGCTACGACCAAATTCACATTAAACGTCATTTTGAGATCTTCCTGCGCGATGTCAATAATTCTCTGCGTCAGTTCGATGATCTCAAAGGGTACCTGTTCAAACAAAGAAAGCAGCTGCGGACGGGCAGATCCATCGACCAGCACATACGTCTTCATTACTTCGCGGCTGTTAATACCGTCATACTTTTGTTTGCGGAATCCCAGCCCTTTGCCAATCGCGACGACTTCGTGGCCTTTGAAATCCTCGGCGATGACAATGTTGTTGTTTATGATTCGTTTGACCCGCAGTGTGTCTTTCAGCATAAGTCCAAACGAGTCCTGTCCTGCGTCATCTTTTCCTCTTGCCTCCTTCCCAGAGAAGAACAAAAAAAGGCAAACTCCAAATTGGGTTGTCCTCTCAACAGCCCATTGGAATTTGCCTTAATCTTAAGATCAAGTAACAAGTCCGATTTCTATTTTTGTTCCTGACTGTATTATAATGAAAGCGATTGCAGATTGTCAATAGCGATTTCATATTTCATGATTTTTCAATTTTATCGTTTCCCTTCCCTCGATTAACGCAGGATTCCCGCTTCTTCCATTGCCAACTGACCGATGTTTCAATAAAAACGAGACAGCGTGAAATTGTCAGCGAACTCAGGCCGCGATGGCCGAATTGTCAGTCTGTGCCTGACTTTGCATGAATTCCATAAATAGCTGCTGGGCCAGCGTGATTTCCTGGGTCTTCCGCGTGATAGCGTAAATTCCCCAATCATCCGTTTCGCCAAGATTCAGCGGCAGCACCTTGACCTTGGATGGGGAAGGGTGTGTGTCTTTGCGGTAGTCTGGAAACGCAAAGCTGACCGACCGGTTCTCCAGCACGAGGTTGCGTGAGATATTCACATCCGCAGTGATAATAGAAAAGGTTGGTAAAAAACCATTTTCGTGACACTTCTGCACATAATAGCGATGCAGGTCATACTTCTCTCCAAAGCCGACCATCGGCACATCCTTTAAATCCTGAAATGTCAGCGATGTTTTTTTCGCCAGCGGATGATCGACGTGCATGCACACATGCAGATCACTCTTTTTGATCAGACAGTAACGGAACCCCTGAATGTAGGCCGGCGTGGTTCCGATCAAGCCCAGATCCGCTTCGCCTTCCGTCACATGATGCAGTATCGCTTCATTATCTTCTTCCTTCGTCGATAATAAAATGGAAGAATGAGCGGTGGAAAAACGGGCGAAAATCTCAGCTGATAAATTCAGAACAATGCCGGCGCCCATGACGATTTTGAGTTCGTTTTTCTTATCTTCAGCTTGCTTCATCATCGCTGCTTCAAACTGACTAAACGAACGGACAATTTTCGCCGCCTCCTTCTGAAAAACCTGTCCTAACGGCGTCAAGGCCAGCGTATTCTTCCGATTGATCAGAAGCGACGACTGCAGCTCCGTTTCCAACTGCCGCACCGCCTGCGCAACCGCCTGCCGGCTGATATATAATTCCTCTGCCGCCTTGGTATAATTCAAGGTCCGGCTGACGGTCAGAAAATAACGCAGATGCTGAATATCCATCTGAATTCCCCCTGTCTTCTCCTTATAATTGATTTGACTTTTTTTGCACAAAGCAAGTTTCCCTTGCGCAGCCGCAAAAAAAGAATGCTTTTTTCCTAATCCGAAACCGCCTACAATATCAATTAAAGAGCATTGTGCATTTCTTGTCAATCTTATAAAAGCACAGTTCGGCTCGAAAACTCAAGGAGGAAGGAAATGAAAAACACTGACAAACTCGCGCAGGGAATCTCCCGGCGGGACTTCATCAAAGGTGCGGCAGCGGGGGCTGTCGGCTTGGCGGCTGCCGGTATGCTGGGCGGCTGTGCTTCAGACAACGATGCGAAAACCCCGGAGGCTTCATCAGCGCCGGCCAACAACGACGTCTTAACTGCCGATACGATGGCGCAGAAAAAATGGTCGTTTGAAATTGCGCCGGATCCAATCCCGGATTCTGAAATCAAAGAAACGATCGAGCATGACATCATCGTCATCGGTTCCGGTATGGCTGGCTTATGCACGATGTGCTCGGCAATGGAACAGGGCGCCGATGTCCTGATGTTCTCCGCCGGCTCCCAGCCGTATTCCCGCGGTGGTTCCAATCATGCGGTGGGTTCCAAGTATCAGAAGGCCAAAGGTATTGATTATTCGCCGGAAATTGCCCGGGAAATCGTAAAAACGGAACAAACCTCCGGCACTTATTTCATGGATAAAAAGAAATGGGAACGGTGGATCAACAACAGCGCGGAATCCGTCGACTGGATGATCGACAAAATGGAAGCGAAGGGATTGCACGTCTGCCTGGAACCCGGCTATTATGATCCGGATGGAGTCTTGACCGTACCCAGCGCTTCGCACAATTTCTGGAATGAGGAACAGCCGTTCGGCGCTCTGTTCGGCGCGCCGCTGCAGGCTCAGGCCTATGCCAGCCACATTGCGGACATGGGTGGAGAAATTCATTATAAGACCGTCGCAAAATATCTGATCCGGGAAAATAACAACACCGGACGCGTTTCCGCCGTCGTCGCGCAGAAGGAAGACGGAAGCTATGTTAAATATGTCGGCCGCAAGGCGATCGTGCTGGCTACCGGCGACTTCTCCCGAAACAAAGATATGATGGCCAAGTATTCGCCATGGGCTTACGAAATCTTTAAAGATACTTTATCGGATGAGATCGACTATGACGCCGGTCTGGTCTATAACGGATTAATGCCGGGCGATGGTCAGAAAATGGGGCTGTGGGTCGGCGCTGCCTGGCAGAAAACCTACCCTTGTGCTCCGATGATCAACGGCGGCGTGCCGGGTCCTTCCCATGCGGTTATCTCGAATTTCTGGGGCTTGAATCTGGATATCCGCGGTCAGCGATTCCAGAACGAAGTCACCAACTTCGCTTACGGCGCGATGTCGGTACTCCAGCTGCCGCAGCGCACCGCTTTCGGCGTCTGGGATGTCAATTATGCCTATACCCAGGATCAGTGGGAACCGTTCGGCCATTGCGTCGACGAGGAAAACGGCATCAAAGCTTATTCCCCGGAAGAATATATTGAAATGTGGAACAGCAACTCCAATTATTTCAAAGCCGATACCCTGGAAGAACTGGTCGATAAGATGTACGAAGGTTACAGCGATGAAGTGAAAGCGAATGCGCTTGCCAGCATTAAGCGCTACAATGAATTTGTCAAAGCGGGCAAGGATGACGAATTCCATGTGAACCCGGAAGTGCTCTATCCGATCGAAACGGCTCCGTTCTACGGCTCCAAGGTGACAGGTGCAACCTTCTTAACAGTCTGCGGCGGTCTGCGCACTAACGATCATCTGCAGGTCTGCGACGCCGACGATCAGCCGATTGAAGGTTTGTATAACACCGGCATCATGGTAGGCGATTTCTATGCCAACTCCTACAACTTCGTCATGCCGGGACAGAACCTGGGCGCCGTCTGCTGCACGCTGTCCTATCTGTTAGGCCGCGAACTGGCGGAACTCTAATTCAGATTTTAAATCCGGTAAACTTCGGTTCGCCGGATTCTTTTGTTTATGGATTCAGGCGGAACGAAGTCGGAATAAAGACATGCGCCAAAGCTTTTCCATTCTCGATGATCTCGAAATCAATGCCTGAATTCTGGACAGACTGTGAAAAAAAGTAGCTTCGCTGCCAATCTTCCGTAATGAAAACATAACCGTAAGACTCGCTGTCCAAGTCCTCGGCAAATCCCTGACCTGAGTTGAAACATATTGGAATCGGGATCACTTCCGAATTGGCATTGACCAGCAATTCCTCGATCAGATCGCGCAGAACTTCGCCGCTGACCATTTCCGTTTCATATAAAGGACCGTCAAGATAACCGCCGACGGTCTTTTTGGCGATCAGCGGTTGATCCGTTTGCGGCAGAAAATCATGGTAATCTGCAACTGGACAGGCGCTGCGGTCAACCACTTCGCAGGCTACTTTCCTTATTAACATCCCTGAAAAACGACTGATTACCTTACAGGCTTCAATATCGACAAGAACCGGCGCACTGTCGGGATCTACCGCACGGCTTTGCGTAAAAATATTTCCGTCTGCGTATTCTGAATACGGATAAAGCGTTAAATACTCTGTCCGATCTAATTCTTCCTGAGTCGGCGAACCCGCAATCACCGTCGCCGGCACGGTTGTCACCGTCACATCCCCCTCCTTATCCCGTAGCGTAAGAGCAATACGGAAGACTTGATCCTGATCAAAATGGAGCGAATCCAAAGCGTAGATCAGCACGCTTACCGTTTGAATTTCTTCCTCGGGAATTGACGACCCATCTGTCGGAAACAGCGGTTCTTTCCATCGCTTCCATTGATTCCCCTGTTTGATTTCAACGTAATTTTCGATGATTTCATACTTTGGATAGCGAACTTGCGGATCAAGAATAACCGCAATTTTCCCCTGGGTATAAAATTCTTCCCGGCCGCCAATGAGTTCCACGATGTATCTTGCTTCTTCTGATGCGGCAGTTTCCTCTGGCGGCACATTGGCCGTCGACGGCGCACAGGAACAGAGCCAAAACAAGCTCGCACAAAACAGAATGATTCTTTTTCCCATGATTTTCTCCCCTTTTCGCAATCCATTTTCAGGGTCAATCCAGCTGCATATCGAATACCGGCGTCAGCTTTTTAAACTGCCGAACGCAATCCTGTTTTTTCATCCTTGCGGCAGTTTCTGCCTTCCCGGAAAAGGCTAGGAAAAAGACGTCAGTGTGTTGATAACTTCGCCAATCTTCTATCCTTGTCAAATTTGCAATCTTATTTATTCCAATCGCATCGTAGTGCTTTCCAAAATAAATTTCCCATGGAGTTTCATTCTCGCATAAATAAGGTCCGCCTTCCAAGGCGCTCACCAGACCTTCCGTTTTTTTAATCTGGCAGGCCTGACCGTCGAACTCGATCAGGATAAAATCAGGAGTGCTCACCAGTTTTAGGTCACCTGCCGCCTCTGTCTTTTCATCGGCGCTGGTAAAACGAACGACAGACAAGATTTTCTCGCCTTGAAATTCACGTTCAGAAATGTAAAAAGCCATGACCAAACCAGACGCAGTCATCAGCGCAATAACAGAAATTAAAATGATTAACAAAACTGTCTTACCTTTCATATTCATTCCTCTTATCAACGTTCTTTGATTTCACAAAACTGGCGTCCACATTAGAATAGGCAAACCAGACGCAGATTGACAGGTCGTGGATTCTGATTTCATTATAACTGCTTTCTGTCAAGAATAGTAAAGAAACATTGGACATAAAAAAGTATTCAGATATTGACTGCCCGAAAATAAAAAAATTTCCTTTGCAAAAGGAGAAATTCGGAATTACCAAGCTTATTTCGTATCATTTTCCAGATCATCCCCCCGCTATGATAAAAAACTTTCAGACACTTTTAAATAAAGATCCGCCCTTTAGAGTTTTACTAAACCTCAAAAGTAATTTTACTTTTCCCATTTTCTCAGAAGGCTTTTTTGAATTTTACGCAATATTAAAGATGTAGGGTCTTTGATAAAGCGGCTGCCCGTCCTGGATGGATCTTTCTTTTGATTCATTTGTTTTTCGAGCTTGTTTTTTGCAGCTCTGGAAAGGAGGGGCTTTCTATGAATTTTTTCATGGAACTTTTGTCTTCTTTAACGATAAGGGACATTCTGGCGGTTGCCCAGCTTTTGACAACCAGCTTGGACTGCATCTTAAAAATTATAGAACTCAGAAGAAAAAGTGCCGCATCCCACAAAGATAACCGGCACTTATCTGTCCACCACTTCTCAAATAAGAGATAGTGTCTGACGGGTATCGCTTTCTCAAGCGTCCCTACGCTTATAGTATATTCCATTCCTGAGTTATTTCAAGAACTTTTTATTTATTTTCGCTGAGTTGTCGCTCGCAAAACAAAAGAGGTGAAAATCTTTTTCCCTTATTATCCAAAAAAACAAGTCCTCATCTGTGCCGCGGCCTACCAACACCGAATCGTTAACTCCATATCTTATAAGCAAAATTTCAGTATCGCAAAATTCTTCCTGTTGCCGCTGTGGAAGCCTGCCTCTCCATCAAGTTCTTTCATTGCGGCCATTGAAAAACCGCAGCGGATTTCGCTGCGGTTGCCTTCTTTCCTGATTGATGATTTGGGATAACCAAAGACCCGTAACTTAGATGAAATATTCAACAGGCTTCTTCGTCGACAGCTTGCCTTCGATAAAGTCACGTTTTACTGCGGTATCATACGAGCGCGCGTTATACTCGCAGACAAACGAACAGCGCATGCAGTTGATACACTTGGTCTCATCAATTTCCAATGTCTGCGGATCAATGGCTCCGGTCGAACAATTCGCCGCGCAGGCTCCGCACTGGATACAATTTTCCGCTTTGAATTCTTTCGGTGCTGCTGAGATTTCCTTCGCGAAATCAACTTCCGGCGTTCCTTCAATCGTGATCGCTTCAACAGTTCCGCTGTTCAGTTTATCCATAACCTTGCCCGCGAATTCAGCCATGATCTGATTGTCTTCAACATTTGGACGGCTGTGTCCCGCTTTGGCAACGCTGGCAAAGACATGCGGCGTTACCAAACCGATTGCGCCAACGACGACAAAACCCTGCTTGGAAACAATACTCGCAATGTTGGCATAGACGTTCTCCGCTGCGCGGTTTCCAAAGGCGCAGACGACGACGCACGGGGTGTTATCGCCCTTTAAGTTTGTAAACAAACCTTCGATCATCGGAATCTGTCCGCCATACGACGGCGCAGCGACGATCGCCAGATCCTCAGCCGCAAACGTCACTTCTTCTGTCCGGGATGCCGCGTTGGTCAAATCCGCAAACTCTACATCATCAGAGAACTTCGCCGCTAACATCGCCGCGGCATTCTTTGTTCCTTCTGTCGGCGAAAAAACCGCAACCTTTACATGTTTGGATTTCGGCGCTTCCTGCGGTGCCGGCGTGTTTTCCTCAGCGCAGCCGGCCAGTCCCATCAGCGCAGCCCCAGCCGTCAACGCAGCGGTTCCTTTAATAAAATTTCGACGTGATATTTCCTTCTTCATTTCTATTTCCTCCTCGTCTCTTCCATTGTATCAGGGTTTGTTCATTTTTCAACAATCAAACGATTATTTTTACAATCAATGAGTTATTTTATTTTGATCTTTGAGAATTATGCTATAATGACAGGCAAAGAGGACATGTCTATGAATGAACATAACGCTCTATTAAAGAAATCCCGGATGACCCGCTACTTTATCGACGCGGTCGTCTCACTGTCGGATGACATGCCGGTCGATGCGATCACGCTGCGCCAGGTCGCTGCCGCCGCCGGCTACAACAGCGCGACGCTTTACAACTATTTTCAAAATATGAACCAGCTGATCGCCTTCACGCTGATCGAGCGAATGAGCCTGATCTGGATCGACGCTTCGAAGTTACAGGAACAGCTGAACGGCTCGCTCAATCACTACCTGGGCCAATGGCTCGCCCAATGCCGTGAATCTTTCCAGCATCCCCAGCTGTTTCTATATTTTTTCCAACTGGAAGAAAAAGCGCTGATTTACCAGCGAATTCCAGACTATTTTGCGGTCTTTCCAGAGATTCGCGAACAGCTCAGCGCCCCACTGTTGGCACAGACTGGAGAAACGGACTTTGCACGAAAGAATCAGAATATCCTGCTTCCCTGTGTAGAGGAAGGTTATTTCCTGTCGGCCGATGTGGAAAACCTGATCGCTGCAGCTGATATCCTGTTCGGCGGCATTCTCTTACAAATTCTGCGCCATCGCACAGATTCACAAGCGCCAGTTCACTACACTCAGATTTTTTTCCGTTTCCTGCATTCATTCACTGACGCTTATCGGCAAAAAGCAAGTCCGGAAAGTGACTGGTTGTACGAACAGATCGAACGCTGGGATCCTTCTTTCTCATTTCTTAATTCCTTTTTCATCTAACTTTAATCCTCTTATTTTCAAAGCTTTCTCCCGGGCATCACTCGTTTCGGGAGTTTTTTTCCTGCTTCTTCATTTCTTTCCTCCGCCGCCTTCCTTCTTTAAGGGAAAATGATGTTCTGTCTTTTCGCTGGTCTTGCTTTCACTCCACAATTAACGTTGTTGCAAAAAGTCCGCGGCTGATGGAAACCCTTCGCCAGATTCAACAGTTTTCAGTTTTGTTTGCGCCTGGCGTAAACAAAAAGGCATACGATCATGCCTTTTTATTCGGGGAGATTTATGAAAGAGCTGAATTTCTCGCTTTAATCCTTGGATGCGATGCTCCAATTTTTCGCAGGAATCCTCCATTATTTCATCTGATCCGCAAAGAAGTGGACAGTTGCCTCAACAACGGCATTCTGGACGTCCGAATCGTTGCCGAATTCCCCGGCCCCAAGCGAGTGCGTGCCGCGCGGCACATCCAGATGGGTTGTGATTTTAGTATTGACCGCCGCTTCAAAGATCGGATCCGTGATCGTCTTGGTTACGGTGTTATCCTGCCCGCCGGTGACCACCATCAAACTGCCGGTATAGGCGCTGAGATTGCCCATCGGTTTGGCTTGCGCGGACTGTTCTAAGAAGTCGTGCGCGACCGGAACCTCCTGATTCCAGATCCGGATAGTAGCAACGCCGCTGTCCGCGGATTCTTCGATCAGTTTTCTAATCGTTTCCTCATTCCCCATGCTTGTCAGCGACTTCAGCCCGTCGGCCGCCGCCGGCGCCCATAAGACGGTCGTTCCGACCTTTTCCTCGCTTAAATACAGCGAAGTCACGCGGCCGCCCATACTGTACCCCAGCATCCCGAGGCGGTCTTCGTCAATCTTGTAATTCGCACGGGCATACGCGAAAACGCTGGCGACGTCGTCGTGCATATTTTCCAGCGTGTAGGCCATAAAGTCTTCCTGACTTTCACCGCAGCCTGGGAAATCCAGCCGGAGACTGGCGATACCTTGTTCAGCCAGTCCTTTTGCGACATCGGTAAACGCTCCGCTTTCTTCCTTGCTGCCCTGAAATCCATGAGCGAAAACAACTAACGGATAACCCGCTTCCGGCATGTCCGCCGGCAAATCCAGAACAGCCTGAATTTTGATGCCGCGGGCGGAATCGATCTCAACCTTCTCGCTGGTCGGCATTTTCACTGTTTCCGGGAGCTTCTCCGGATCGGACGTTGGAGTTGAGTCCTGCGCGGGCGAAGAAGCGCAGCCGGCTAAGCTCAGGCACAGACTTGCCGCTAATAAGCCATAGCTCCAGGACTTCATAACTCTGCACCGTCCGTTTCGATGACATGCTGAAACCAGGCATAGCTGTCTTTTTTCACCAGCTTGCGCGTACCCTGACCATTATTGTCCACATCGACATAAATCAGGCCGTAGCGTTTTTCCATCTCGCAGCTGTTGCCGCTGACGATATCGAACGGCGACCACAGCGTATAAGCAAACAATTCCACTTCATCTTCTATCAGTTTCCGCATCTGCGCGATATGCTCGCGATGATAGGCAATGCGGTAATCGTCATGAATCTGACCTTCGCTGTCCAGCGTTTCTTCCACGCCGATGCCGTTTTCCGCGATCATCATCGGTACATGATAACGATCCCAATAGGAGCTCATCGCGATATACAGTCCAGTCGGATCAATCGTCCACCCCCATTGCGTTGCTTTCGTAAACGGATTGGCCACCTTCTTGCCGGAAGCATCGACGCAGTGTGAATAATAATATGCCACCGCCAGGAAATCCATCGTGTTTTCCTTGATCAGCTCCGCATCACCCGGCTCCATCCGAATTGTAATGTGATGTTCCTTAAAATAACGTTTGGCATATCCCGGATATTCCCCGCGCAGCTGCACGTCGGAATAGAAATAATCCTTCATCCGGTTCGCCTCTAACGCCTGCTCGCAAGCTTTCGGATCGCTGTTGAGCGGATAAGTCATCTGATCGGCAAGCATGACGCCGATCTGGATCTGCGGATCAATCGCCTTCGCTGCCCGGACTAACAGCGCATTCGCCACAAATTCGTGATGAACCGCCTGGTACTTCGCCGCCGTGAAATCCTCGTATTCGTCCATGATCATGCCTAACGAGCTGAATGATTCGCCGAAGATCAGGTTGATCTGGTTGACAGCGATCCAGTACGGAACTAAATCGTGGAACTGTTCAAAACAGGCCCGGGCATAATTCACATACATTTCGATCGTCTCACGGCCATACCAGCCCTGATGATGCTGGACGATCGCCAGCGGCATATCGTAGTGCGACAGCGTGACAATCGGCGTGATCCCGGCCTCATGCAAGGCTTCAAAAACCTGACGATAAAAGGCAAGGCCTGCCACGTTAGGCTGTGCATCATCGCCATTAGGGAAAATGCGCGCCCAGCTGATGCTCATGCGGAAGGCCTTAAAACCCGCCTGCTTCATCAGCTCAATGTATTCCGGATAGCGATGATAGAAATCAACCGCCTCATGCTTGGGATAATGATGAACAGGGTGATCGGAGAAAACATCCGCCACCCGTTCCGTCAAGGATTGCCGTGTATAATTGACGTTGCCGCCATGCGCGTCGTGCACCCGGCAGATCTGGATATCAGCGACATTAACGCCTTTGCCGCCTTCCTGCCAGCCGCCCTCCATCTGGACTGCCGCGCTGGCGCCGCCCCACAGAAAGGTTTCCGGAAACTTCGCCATCGTTAACCCTCCTTTTCCGTCAGCTTGCGCATGACGACTTCAAAAGTCAGAATCAAATCGGCAGTCAGCTCGATCTCGCTGTTGATCGTCATCAGCGTATCCTGAGCGTGATTAAATAACATGCTGTATTCATAGCGGATGCCGCGGGCTTCATTCTGGATGATTTCCGTCTGTGCCCGATGCGCTTCCGCAATTTCCTTTTTCGCCATTTCCAACAGCACGTGTGCTTCAGTGAAATTCATTTCCCGCATTGCTTCGCGGGCCTGCTTGGCATCGTTGCGGGCGTCGCCGGCGTGCAGGATGATTTCCATCGCGGCGCTGACCAGGGCTGGTTGTGTGTTTTGTTCGTTCATGCTTCTTCCTCTTCCTTCAACACTTTCATTTCGTGGGCTTTAAAGAAAGGATACCAAATAACCCAGGATACCGCAAACAGGACGACTTCCAGCAATATGACCCGGAAATCCCCATGTGTCGCCAAGAAGGAACAGATCGGCATCGGCAGCTGATTGACATTCATGACGGCGTGCGGGATGGTGACCAGCCCGGCCTTTAAGACGAACCAGACGATTGTCGGGATAACCAGCGAGTTGATCCACATCGGCAGCATCAGAATCGGATTCAGCGCGATTGGCGCACCGTAGACCAGCGGCTCATTGATATTGAACAGTGATGGGACCAGCGCTACCTGGCCGAAGCGCTTCAGGCGCTTGCTTTTGGAACGGCACATCATGACGTTCAGCGCCAGCGTCACACCCATGCCGCCGATAAAGATAACGCTGAAGGTGATATTGGAAGTATAGATATTGGCCGGCGCCAGCCCGTTGGCAAAGGCTTCCGCATTGGCGGTGATGCCGGCCAGCGCGATCGGTGTCGTGATCGGATTCATAAACCAGCTGTTGACGCCGAAGGAATAGAAGAACGCCGGAATGAAGATGCATAACAAGAAGCCCGGGAACGTCTGTCCAATCGCAATCAGCGGACTGAACAGCTGCGTGATCAGCGCGAACAAATCCAGATTCAGGCCATAGATCAAGGTCGTGGTCAGCACGAGTACGACAATGCCCGGGATGACCTGGTTCAGCCAGCGGACTAAGAAATCAGGAATCGCTTCCGAATCCTCAAACCAATGCAGCTTGAAGTAAAGATTACTGATCACAATCGTAACGATCCCCGCGAAGAACGCCGGAATCATACCGGTCCCGCCAAAGCGGCCGAAAGCCACCTGGAACTGGAAATTTTCGATTGACGGACGGATGATCATCATGAACATCATCAACGAGATCAAGCCTGTTGAAACGCCATATTCGCCGAAGCCATATTCCTTTGCGCCGTGATAGCCGACTAAGAAGACCAGCGTCAGCGACATAATGCCGAAGCTGAACGTGTATACCGGCGATAAATCCGGTAAGAACGGCAGATAACCGGCGATTAGATTGTAAATGGAAACTAACGATCCCAGCAACAGGATCGGAACGTTCGCCATCAGTGCGCTGGAGAGTGCCTTGATGATTTTTTTGTCCATAAACTTGGCGACTTTCGGGGCAAAATCGCTGCCCAGCCATTGAATCAACTTATCCATGATTGAATTCTCCCTTATTCTTCTTAATTGCTTCCATGCTTAATTCCATCAACCCTTTGCCATCCAGTCCGGCGTACATTTCTTTGGGAATGACGATCACCGGCACATGATACGGCTCGCACAGCTGCGTCATCTCCGCTTTCACATATTCCAGATGCGGACCTAACAGAAGCAGGTCGATCGCGTTCACATCATCCTGAACGCTGTTCTTATTTTTAGCTTCGATCTTGGCGACGACATTCATTTTCTTAGCGGCGATCCGCATTTGCTGAGCGAGGAATCCGCTCGACATGCCCGCGCCGCAGCACAGCAGAATTCTGATTTTATCCATCTTGATTTTCCCTTCCTTTTCGTATGAGAACCGGTTCTTACGCTCTCATTATTGTCGATAAAGGGATTCCTTTCCACTCGCTTTTTTCACCGCTGGTGTGAAAACTCCAACAATTTCATGCCTGCGGTGAATTTCATTGATTGAACCCGGCGGGAACTCATGCGTATAATAAAATCAACAAAGCGTCCGTGTTCAACTTAGATTTGTTCTCAAAACAGGCGGCTGCCGGATAAAAGCTCCGGTATTCAGGTCCTGCCGGGCAAGCAAACCGATACACGACAGCCATCCAAAAATACCGTAATTCTCATTTTATCCAATCGGAAGGAGGGAAACCGAATGGATCCAATCAAAGAGAAAATCATCCAGCAGCTGCAGAAGCAGCCGGAGCCGATAAGCTCGACCAGTCTGGCGGAGCAGCTTCATGTCAGCAGCCGGACGATCAAGAATCACATCAAGGGGATCAATCAGGAACAGCCCAATTTAATCCAGGCGACAGCGAAAGGGTACATCTTAAATAAACAAATGCCGCTGCCGGTTCCGGAAGAAACACCGGCGCAGTCCTATGAGGAGCGGTTTTCCTACATCACGCATCTGTTTTTTGTCGATCATGCGTCCTCGCTGAATCTTTACGATTTGTGCGATGAGCTGTATTTGAGCTATTCTTCGATGAAACAGCTGATTTCCAAAGTCAATCAACAATATGCTGCTTACGATTTGTCTTTAAAATGCAAGAACGATGCGATTTTTCTCATCGGCACTGAGCGCAACAAACGCCGCTTTCTGACGCAGACCTTATATAAGGAGGCCGCTGGACACTTTGTCGACGCCGCGATGCTGAAAACGCATTTCCCGGAAATTGATATCGCGTATCTGCAGACGACGATGCACGATATCTTCATGAAATATAATTGTTATATCAACGACTTCGGGTATACCAACCTGCTTTTACATATCACGGTTATTCTTGACCGGATCCTCAACGGCAATGCCTTCAGCGAAGCCGACGGCCGGCAGGAAACAGTCCATCCGATCTGTGAGGAATTGATCGCTACTTTTTCCACCCACTTCAGCGTACAATTTAATCCGCTGGAGCGGCAGAATATGAACGAGCTGATCACCGCAAACATCAATTTTATGCAGCGCAAAGATGATGAAACACTGAAAACAATCGTCGGACCGCAGATTTTCACGCTGACGCATGAGATTATCGACGAAATCAACCGCCGTTATCACCTGCAGCTGAACAAAGAAACTCTGTTAGTGCCATTATCTCTGCATTTCAAGAATCTGTTCTACCGTTCTCAGCAGCAGACCAGCCTGAAAAATCCATTATTGGAAACGATTCAATCCTCCTGTCCGCTGCTTTACGACTGCGCGATCTGCATTACGGATTATCTCGACGAACATTTCAACATTCAGATCAGTCCCGATGAAACGGCCTATCTGGCAATACACATCGGCGCGGATCTGGAACGGCAGCAGAAGGACATCAAAAAGTTGAAATGCGCGCTGCTCTGCCCGGATTATCAGCAGAATCAGCAACAGATTTACAACTGTTTGTTAATCCATTTTGATTCAGATATCATCATTCCGACGGTTGTTTCGTTTGAGGAGGATCTGAAGGATAAAAGCTACGAGCTTCTGTTTACCACCGTGCCGGTCCACGCGAACCGGGGCTTTACGATCCTGCTTCCGCCGATGATCAGCGCGATGAATCTCAAAGAGATTTACAGTCAAATTCAGACTGTTCTGGACCGCAAAAAAATGCAGATCCTGACGGAATATTATCCGCAGTTTTTCTCACCTGCCTTATTTTATCTGGATAAACAAGCGGACAGCCGGCGCGATGACATCCTGAAAATCTTATGCCGGAAGCTGCATAATGAACACTTTGTTTCCTCTCACTTTCTGGATGAAGTGCTGAAGCGGGAGCAGGCAGCCTCCACTGCTTTCGGACAGATCGCAATTCCCCATTCGATGAAAATGGACTGTGAAAAAACCGGACTGGCCATCGCCATTTCTCCCGGCGGCATCCAATGGGGAGCACAGCGCGTGCATATCGTTTTATTGATCGCGATCAATGAGAAAGACTCGCACTTGTTTAAGGAACTCTACGAAGCGTTAATCCTGCTTTTCTCCGATCCGTCCATTCTTGAGGTCCTGCGCCAATGCAAGACCTTTGAGGAATTTACCAATGTCATCTTCAGCTTTACAATGTAATTTACTGTTTCAATAAAGCTTCAGGATTGGCATATCAACGATAAAAAGCCAGGAACATTCCAGTTCTTTCTGATTTCAGATCTCTTTCTTGTTGAAACGACGAAACTCCCGCATTTCTCAACCGGGGGTTTTTATATTTCCGAATCAGCGGCTTTAGAAAAACAGCATCTTCTGAATTTCCCCTAGCTCAAGCTTTTCTTGTTATCAGTCTCGTTCTTTATCTTTTAGCGGATTTTATAAACGAAAGGCTGCGGCGATGTGATCTGATTAGCAGCTGCCTTCCAATTTTCTCTATGCCTCGGCACTTTCAGCCCTTTTCACTTCAGTCCAATTTTTCCTTTTGCGATATTTCGCCTTCCTCGGGAATTGGGTGAAAACATGCTATAATGATTAAGAAACCACCGCAGGCTATACAGCCTGATTCTCTTAGCTAATTGAAGACCGCAACGGCTGAGCTTCCTTTGATGACCGGGAAACAGCAGTGCGGACAGGGAATCGCAAATGAAAGGGACGACATAAATATGAAAACAGAAAAACGGAAATCCGTTGAAGATTACCTCAGTTCATTCCCGGATAAACAGCGAAATCTGTTAAATCAGCTGCGGGCACTGATCAAAAAAACGATACCTCAGTGTGAGGAAAAGTTGTCCTGGGGTGCACCGACATATATGCTGGAAGGCCGTTATTGCCTACAATTTGCCGGGAATCAAAAGCACCTGGGTTTCTATACGAGTCCAACAACGATCAGACAGTTTCGGACTGATTTAACCGCCTATAAAACCAACGAAAAAAACACGTTGCAGCTGAGCTGGGATCAGCCGCTTCCTGAAGATTTACTGATCAAGATGATCCAGTTCCGCGCGGAAGAAGTCCGGCAGGAGGCTCTGAAATGAAGCTGAAAGCGGGCTGCCATGTTCCCTTTGCCGAACGTTTGCAGGAAGAATATAAAATCAATGGCGATCAAATTACAGCCAACGTCGGAACCGATAAGATCGAATCCGTAATGCAGCATTTCATCGCGGTCCACGAAGAACCCCTTTTCTTTATCCTGGAGCTGCCCACTCAGGCCAGAAATGAACAGGAAATCCGGCCGGGCGTCGTGGAAAAGCTGCATGTCGATGTGTATTATCTCGACGGCTGTTCGCAAGCTGCGGCGCTCGCCCTTTTAAAGCAAACGGGGCCGCTTTTGTTTGAAGACGGACTCTCGGCCTTTGGCTTTGGCGGTTTGCAGAGCGGCGATGAAATTTTGTTCAGCAAATATAACATAGTAACGATCTTCAGCCAGAATCTTCAAAGTTACGCCGAGTTCTTCGCAGCGCATCAAATGCGCGAAAATCCAAATCTGCTTACGGCCTGGGATCTCTTTGATCCGCAGCATCCCGGCGTCAGTAAAACCGTCACGGTTGAGGGGAAGGACATCTATTCCATCCCTGAGCAATTAAAAGATTGGGGACTGTATCTGGCTCAGCGCCGGGAAGAAAACTAAGCGGAATATTGATCACTCTAAAAGAAAAAGCAAGTAGAAATGAGGTCACTCTATGAAATACTTTTCGATGTTAATCAAACCGGCGTCCAGCTTATGCAACCTGCGCTGCCGTTATTGTTTTTACTGCGACGTCGCGGAAAACCGAAAGATTCCTTCCTACGGCGTGATGAGCGAAGAAACGATGAATATTCTGATCGACAAGACGCTGGGCTTCTTCCGTGAAGAAGCGACGATCACCTTCGCCTTTCAGGGTGGGGAACCCACTGTGGCGGGGCTGGACTATTTCCGCCGGTTTATCCGCCGGGTCAACCTGAAGAAGAAGAGCTACCACCAAATCCAATACGCGCTGCAAACCAACGCGACACTGCTCGATGACGAATGGGTCCGCTTTTTGAAACAGAATCGTTTTTTAGTCGGGGTATCGCTGGACGGCTACGCCGCGCATCACGATGCGATGCGCCCGGATGCCAAAGGTCAGGGAACGTTTGCCCGCATTCTGGAAAACATTGAAAAACTGCGTCAGGCAAAGATTGATTTCAACATTCTGACGGTATTAACCCGTCAGCTGGCGGAGCATCCGAAAGAATTATTTGATTTCTATCTGAAACAGCATCTCGATTATATCCAGCTCATTCCCTGTCTGCCGCCGCTGGAGGATCAGAACGATCCTTATTCCCTGACGCCGCAGACCTTCTTCCGGTTTTATGATGAATTTTTCCAGCTGTGGCTGGAAGAATTAAAACAAGATCACTACATCAGCGTGACCTTGTTTGATAATCTGATTCCGCTGTTCGACGGTGTCCCGCCGCAGCAATGCGGTTTTCTGGGCTTCTGCAGCATGCAGTTTGTCGTAGAGAGCGACGGCAGCGTCTATCCATGCGATTTCTATGTGCTGGACGAATACAAACTGGGCAATCTGCGGGATTGCAGCCTGGCGGATTTATCGAAATCAAAGATCCTGTCCGGCTTCCTGCAGGGGCCGCGTCGATCAACAAAGCTTTGCGAAACCTGCCGCTATGCACAAATCTGCCACGGTCAGTGCAAGCGCCTGAATATTTGTTACTTCGACGAGGAATTCTGTGGTTATCAGGCGTTCATTCAGAAACATGAAGCGATTCTGACACAGCTGGCGATGATCCTGCGCAGACAAGCGTAAACATAAAACGATCATCGTTTAAAGAAACAAAACAAAAAAGCATCGAATAATGGGAATGAAATAAATTTTGAGTCAGCTCTCCAGCTGACTTTTTAATTGACCTCCAAAAAACAGACGGTTTTCTCCGCCGTCTGCCCGCATTATTCCTGTTTTACCGGATGTCCAGCACGGCATTTGCGACCCAGCCCAGCTGACCGTTTCTTTTGCAGAACGACCGATCGGCAAAGGTTTGAATAACCGCCACTTCCTGCCCTTGACGCAAAGAGAGCCAACAGCTTGTGCTGTTAAAACAATGCGGCTTGCCGTCGATCATCCGCAGCGCACTTCGGGGGATTTCCAACAGCCGGTGAGTTCGTTGATGCCGCACGCGCAGAAATTCGCCAGCTTCCTTCAGCACTTCGATTTCACTTTCAAAATACCGCACGAATACCTGCTGATCCTTCGGCGTGCCCGCTTGATCGGCAACAACCCGCCGCCGCGGCAAACGATCCACGCTGACCGTCTGAAACTGCTGAAAGTCGCCGTTGTGAACGATCAGGGCATTCAGCTGACCATGCGCATGCATTCCGCATCCGCCGTCGATCGCCAGGATATTCCGATCTTTCAGAAAATGCACGCCGCAATTTCCCTGTCTGTCACTCAGCGCCACTGTCGGCATGTGGCCCACGATCACCGGGAACGGAAATCCCACGGCAGACTTCAACAAAAAATCATTATCTTTTAAAATCAGGCGCGGATCGTTATTTAACAAATGCTGAAGGTCCTGAATACTGGAATGCACCGCAGCATAACCCGGACCCGCAGCGATCAGCGGCAACTCTTGCAAAAACGCAAATTCCGCGGCATACGCGCCCGTCAAGCGCTGACGCAGAGCCTGAAAATCGGTCTTTTCATCCATTGTCATGCCCTGTTTTCGAGCCATCTCGCTGATCAGCGACCGCCGCGTCCGCAGATAACTCAACTTCATCGGCAGCGGTATTTTATCTTCCAGCAGTTGTTCCGCTTCATCATTATTTCCCTTTAACACGATAACCCGTTCGTTGCGGGCCAGTGTCATCACCAGCCGCAGCGTTTCCAGACTGGCGCTGCCTTTCTCAATCAGATCCCCCAACAGAAACAGGAAATCTTTCCCCGGAACATAGTCAGCCTTTTTCAACAAAGCTTCCAGCAAGTCTTTTTCACCATGGATATCCGAAATGAAAAGCGCCCGATAGGAATGAAGATCCTGAATTCGAAGCTGTGAACGATCCAGCATCAGCCGCGGACTCCGCTGTGTTTCAGCCAGGTTCCCCGCTGATAATAAAGAAACAACGTCACGGCCGACAATGTCCAGGTCAGCGGATAGCTCCAGAACACGACGACGATCGAATTGACAAACATCATCGCCACCGCCAGGAATACCTGCCGGATGATGCAGTAATAGAAGACGTTGACCAGCATCGGCACAGTCGTATTGCCCGTTCCGCGCACCGCGCCGGTCAGCACCTGCGCCACATTGAGAATCGAATAGAACGGCACCAGTGTGCGCATCATCCACGATCCATAATAAATCACGTCCGCTTCCTGTGAGAACATCCGAATGCACAGATCCGAGAACAGATAGGCCGGAATTCCAATCGCGATGACAATGCCGATTCCCATAAAGATACAGGTGGTAATGCCCTTTTTAACCCGTTCAATCTGATTCGCACCCATGTTCTGTCCGACAAACGTCGTGATTGCCAGCATGAAGCTGTTGACCGGCAGACCGAGGAAATTATCAAACTTGTTCGCCGAGCTGAAACCGGCGATCGCTGCCGAGCCAAACCGGTTGACATATGACATAACGAGCACGTTGGAGAAGGAAACGATCATCTGCTGCAGACCGCTGGGAATTCCCAGCCGCACAATTTGCATCAGCATCGGCTTGTCAATCCGGATTTTCTTCGGGATGATCTGGTAGCTTTCCTTTGACCGCAGCAGCGTGACCGCCACCAGAATGCAGGACACCGTCTGCGCGATCAGCGTCGCCCAGGCCACCCCGGCCACGCCCATGTTCCTGGATGACAAACACCAGGTCCAGAATGATATTCAGCACGCTGGCAATCGTCAGAAAGCACAGCGGCCGGCGCGAATCGCCGACAGCCTGCAGGATGCCGGCCCCGGAGTTATACAACATCGTCGGGATGATCCCCAGAAAATAAATCCGCAGATACAGCACCGCCATCTCCATGATATCCGCCGGCGTCCCCATCCATTGCAGAAACAGCGGCGTCAGCGTAATCCCGGCCACCATCATCAGCACGCCGAACAAAAATGTAAACGCCACAAACGTATGCACCGCAATATGCAGCTCTTCCAGCTTCCGCGCGCCGAAGAACCGCGAAACCAGAACACCCGCGCCGGCGGCGACGCCCATAAAAAATCCGATCAACATGTTGATCAGCGGCGTGCTCGCACCGACGGCAGCCAGCGCCTGATGCCCGACAAAGTTGCCGACGACAATCGAGTCGACCGTGTTGTAGAGCAGCTGGAATAAATTTCCCAGCAATAACGGAATTGAGAATAATAAAAGTTCTTTCCAGATCACGCCGGAAGTCATGAGTCCACGTTGTTTCGATGCCATGCCTTTCCCCCTTGTTTGCTTTTCTATTTATTAAGAGTAATTATAATCCACTTTGTGAAAATTGTTAATCCTTCCCGGCCATTTCCATTCCCGGCGCAGGCCAGCGCAACGTCACGAATCCGCCCCGTTTCGTCGTTGTTCTTAACCACAGCGAAAGATCCGCTTCCTTGATCTGACTTTCGTCAAAAAAGGTGACCACGCCGGTTTGCGGGTCCAGTGCACTGATCATCACCCAGTGCCAGTCGTCGATCCGCTTTTCCTCCCCCGCGCACAGGTTGAGGAACGCCGCCGGTTCATCCCGCTTCAGGGCTTCCTCCAGAAACTGGCTGACCGTCGTCCACTGCGGTCTTTGGGCCGGATCCTCCGCGACCTCCAGCGCCTGAACTTTAAAGTTTTCTTTGACTTCAGCACGGTACTTCTCCAATCCTTCGGTAAACATCGAGACCCGGTTTACCCCGCCATGACCGGGCGTGATATAATTCCACAGCTCATTCATCTGATCCAGTAAATTCTGCCGGCTGGATAACAGCGGCTGCCTGTGCATCAACCGCTGTTTCTGTTTTTGATAAAAGAGGAGCGAAGCCGCAGCCGTTGGTCCGCAGCCTGCTTTGCGCTGCCACAAATCACCATACCATTCCTGATTCGCGCCCCAACTCACCTGACCGCTGGCAGGATCCACCAAACACATCGCTTCCGGAAATAAAATCGCCGTCATCCTTACCGCCCCTTTCGCCCTGCATCCGCTTTTCAATACCCCTTATCATAGTCCTAACGGGCAGGAAAAGCAAACTTCTTATACCGGTAAAAATTCCGTTTTCCCCCATAAAATCGCAGCGGTCATAAATAAAACGCCGGATTTCTCCTGTTTCAAAATCTCTGCGTTTCCTTTGCTTCCCATCCCCTCTGGAAATGGTATAATAAGGCTATAAAATGATTTGTTTTCGTTTAATCTTTACGTTCGTTCAAACGTGCAGCGTGTCAGAATAAAACTATTCCACCTTAATTTTAAAATTGTTGCTTCTGTTTCTCTCCATAAAATCCTCATGGAGAAACTGACCAGCCTTAATCATCAGATTCTTCCAGTAACTCCTGTTTCCAAGTTTTCGGATGCCTCAGTTTAACAGGCAAAGACGAGATCCCTTTCATCCAATACAAAGAAAGGAAGGATTAAGATGAAGATCAAGAATTCAGCTTTTACCCTGCTTGCCGCCGCAGGGCTGTCTGCGCTGATGTTGGCGCTCAATCAACACCGCAAAGCTTTGCTTCTGTTTAATCCAAAGGCCGTGATCGGGGCCTATTTCTGTTTTGGATTGCTTTGCGGGCTTGTTTTTCACCGCAAAGATTTCCGCAATATTTCCGGGGCTTCTCTGATCGCCGCCCTGATCGCCGGGCTGATCCTGACTTTCCTGATTTCATTAACAGGCCCGCGGTTTATCGCCTTCCACCTGTTCCTGATCAGTGACGCCTCGATGGTCCTTAGCGGCTGGGGATTGGTCGAAATCCTGTTTTCCGGGGAATGACTCTATCTTTTAAAATCGGAATCTGCTATAATCCAGATAAGTTAACATATTAAGTTAAGGAGTGAAGAGAAATGGAATACAAGGTCGCCAAGTATTTCCAAATCGAACAGGATATCATCGCCGCCATCAAATCCGGCCAGCTGAAACCGGGCGATAAGGTCGACAGTGAATCCGTGCTGAAAAAAAAATATAATGTCTCGACGATCACGGTCCGCAAGGCATTTACCGATTTGATCAACGAGGGTTATCTCACCGGTATTCAAGGGTTGGGCACCTTTGTCGCCAAGAAGCAGATGATCCGCGGACTGACTTCGCTCAGTTTCAGCGACGAACTGCTTCAGCAGGGATACCAGATTGACATGCATGTGGATAAAATCGAACTGATCACCAACGCTCAGATTGCTGAGAAACTAACGATTGATCCCGATCAGCCGATCGTCTGCGTCCGGCGAATCCGCCTGGCTAACGACGAGCCGATCGCCTATCAAAGTTCGTTTGTCGACAGCCGTCTGCTTTCGCTGGAACAGGCACAGACTGTCTACGAAACCAGATCCTTCTATAAAACGCTGGCTCAGGTCAATGTCACGCCGGTCTGGGTAAATGAAAATTACTCAGTGCGCGAGATCGGCAACACCGAGATCGCCCGGCTCATGAACATCCGCAAGAATGCCGCGACGTTCTTCGTTAAGCGGCTGACCTTTGATCAGCGCGATGAAATCATCGAATATGCGGAAACGTATTTCAACAAAGATTGGTATTCCGTCACCGTCAATATCAAAATGTAGAGGACATTCTTCGACAGAATGTTCTTTTTTTGACTGAAAGGGCTTGCATATTGCGAGGCTGCACCGTATAATGAAATCAGTTAATATGTTAACATATCAATATTATAAGATAATTGAGATTGTTCGTTAATATACTGACTGAGGAGGAATGAAGATCTATGGAAATTCAGAATTATAACCAGTGCTATGAACAGGCGGTTGTTGATCTGTGGAACGCCTGTCTGCCCTGCGATCCGCTGACCTTACAGAAATTCCGCAAGCAGGCGCTGCTGGACGACAACTTCGATCCATCGCTGTGCTATGTGGCGATGGCGGATGAGAAAGTCGTCGGCTTCCTGTTGGCCACCCGCCGCAAGTTTCCTTATCTGGAACGGGGAACGGAGCCGGACCGGGGCTGGATCAACGTCTTATTCGTCGAAGCCGGACATCGCCGTCAGGGAATCGGCCGGGCTTTAGTCGAAAGAGCCGAAGCCGACATGAAGGCGCGCGGCGCTAAAAACGTCACGGTCGCCGCGTACAGCCCGAATTATTTCTTCCCAGGCATCGACAAGCAGAACTATCCGGAATCGGCCGCCTTCTTTGATGCAATGGGCTATCAAAGCGGCGAGGAAAGTTACTCGATGTGCAAGGATCTGCATGGTTACCAGCTCGATGAAGCGGCGCTGGCCCGCAAGGCGAAAGCCGAAGCCGCTGGTTTCCGGTTCATTCCGTTCAGCTGGAAATATTGCGTCGACCTGCTTGAATTTGCCAAGGTGGAATTCGGCGGCGGCTGGAAGCGCAACCTGCTGATCAGTATGCAGAACAATCTGGCGGAAGACAACGTGCTGCTGTGCGTGGATCAAAACGATCAGCTCGCCGGCTTCTGCATGCGTCAGATCGACGGCAATCCGATGCGGTTCGGTCCGATCGGTGTTATGGCCAGTCAGCGCAACTGGGGCTTAGGCAGCATCCTGCTCGATCTGATGCAGCTGGAAATGGAGAAGCGCGGTATCTATCACATGTATTTCGTCTCCACCGACGCACCGGGACGCCGTTTCTACCAGCGTCATGGAATCACCGTTTTCCGCACCTTCACCGATTACCGCAAGAATTTGGATTAACCGAAATCCGCACGAAAAGCATGCTCTATTAAAGAAAGGAAGAACACATTATGACATCAATCCAACGCGTCGTCAGCATCGGCGCACATTCGCTGGACGCCGAGCTGATGGGCGGACCGCTGATCCTCAAATATGCCCGGCAAGGCGCGCACTGCACGCTGATCCACGTCACTCAGGGACGGCTGGAAGATCCGGCCGCGACGAAGGAAGCGAAGCAGCAGTATCTCAAAGATCTCTTGACCATGAATCAGAAAGCTGCGGAAAAGCTGGGCGCCGACACGATCTGGCTTGGCTACGTTTCCAGCAATATGCCTTCGCTGGAGGACTTCGCTCAGCGGATGGAACAGTATTTCGTCGATGAGAAAGTCGATCTGGTCATTACGCACTGGCGCGGTTCAATGCATCCGCGGCACATCAACACTCACGACGCCGTCGTCACCGCCGTCAAGCGGCTGCGTGAAAAAGGCAATCCGATCCGCCTGGTCTACGGCGAAACGTTTGAGGATCTCGTCGGCTTCCTTCCGCAGGCCTACTTCACGCTGAATCCAGAGGAAGTGACCCAATGGTACGACGCAATGAAGGAATACGCCGTCTTCCGCGGCGAGGTCAACGACTTTCCTTACCAGCAGTATTATCCGACGATCGGCAAAGTCCGCCAGATCGAATCCAACAACAGCGGCTATACCGTCGCGTATATGTACGCCAGTCTGATCGAACCGCAGCTGTGGTAAAAAGAGAGGAGAAATAACCATGGGTAAAATTGTAGTCCGCGTCGATGACCGGCTGATTCACGGCCAGACCATCGTCGCCTGGTGTCCGACCTTGGCGATCCAGGAAATCATTGCGATCGACGATGAAAGCGCCAAAAATCCAATGCTGAAATCGATCATGACGATGAGCGTGCCGCCGCTTTATAAAACGCACATTGTCACCACGGAGGAAGCCCGCAGCCTGTTAAGCCAGGACAGCGGCACCAACCGGCTGGTCATCGTGCGCTTCCCAAAGCAGCTGGAAGAACTGGAAGACACCGTGCTGAAAGCTGACTTCGTGATGCTGGGCAACATTGCCAAACGTCCGGATTCCGTGCATAAGGTTTCCGGCGCAACCGGCATCTTCTATCTCAGCCAGCAGGACGTGGAAGTGATCGACGCCTTGAGCGCCAAAGGCGCAGACGTCTGCTTCCAACAGCTGCCGAACACTACCCGGACAAGCTGGGACGCTTTCCGCAAAACGATTGAATAGAAAGTCAGAGGGGTAATTATGTCAATCATTCAAATCATCCTGATCGCAATCTTTGTGTATCTGGGATCCATCGGTTCTATCGTCGGCAACACCATCGGCTGGTACACTTTAGGCCGTCCGTTAGTCGCGGCGCTGGTCGTCGGCGTCATTTTAGGGGATATTCGGACCGCCATGGTCGTCGGAATTCCGTTACAGATCATGTATATGGGCAACGTCACGCCGGGCGGCGCGGTTGCCTGGGACTTATCGTATGCCACCTACATCGGCGTCGCTGCGGCGATCGTCTTCGGTCAGGGGATGGACGCGACCGGAACGATCGGTCTGGCCGTGGTCTTCGCCGGGATCGGCGGACTGGTCGGCCAGGTCATGTGGAATTTGTCGTATGCCTTAAACCTGCCGCTGAACCGGGTTGCCGCAAAATATGCGGAAGCTGGAGATACCCGCAAAATGATCGTTCCGAACGTCTTCATGGGTCAGGCAATCGGTTTCTTATGCCGTTTTGTTCCGGCGGTGCTCGTTCTGACGTCGATGACCGCAGCTTCCGGCCAGGCTGATTTCGCAACGCTGATTCCGGGCTGGGTCACCACTGCGCTGAGCATTTTCGGCGGCATGATGGCTTCGTTGGGAATGGGCATCATCTTATCGTTCTTATTAAAGAAGAAATATCACATCGTCATCTTCTTAGCCGGATTCATTCTCGTCACTTATTTCGGTTTAAGCACGATGGCGGTCGCGGTTGTCGCGATCATCACCGCGGTTCTCTACTATGTCGCAGCCTCCTCGTTGGCTGATCGGAAAGGAGCTTAATCATGGCTAAGAAAATCAGTGAAAAAACATTAAAGAAATCCTTCCGGACGTGGTTTTTCTGGAACGGCTGTTCCCAGCAGGCAGAATCAATGCTGGGCATGGCGTTCGGTCAGGCAATGGCCCCGGTCATTGAAGAATTATACGACACGAAAGAAGAACGGGCGGCTGCGCTGCAGCGTCATATCACATTGTTCAATACTGAAGCACAGGTCGGTTCCATCTGCAACGGTATCGTCTGCGGTTTGGAAGAGGCCAATGCCAATGGTCAGTGTACTCCGGAACTCATCAGCAGCGTCAAAGTTGCCTTGATCGGCCCGACATCCGCCATCGGCGATTCGCTGTGGGTTGCGACGATCATTCCGATCCTGCTGACGATCTGCCTGTCGATCTCTCAGGCTTCCGCCAATATGCTTTGGCTGGGACCGGTCATCTACATGCTTGTCTATCCGATCGGCACCTGCGCGCTGAGCTGGTTCCTGTTCAAGCTGGGCTATAAGTCCGGACTGGAAGGGATGCAGACATTTATGGCGACAGGCCGGCTGAATTTACTGACGGACACGATGACCGTGCTGGGCCTGATCGTTGTCGGCGCCCTGACCGCTTCCTTCGTTTCCTGCACGCTGCCGATTCAGATCGTCAAAGACGTCTATGACGCCACGACCAACACGATCCTGGAAAGCCAGGTGCTGTTCAACGCCGATTCCGTACTGAACTCCATCTTCCCGCAGATCCTGCCGCTGGGCCTGACATTAGGCGTCTATGGTTTGTATGCGAAGAAGAAATGGTCGCCGTTGAAATTGATGGGACTGATCCTCGTTCTGGCGTGTGTCCTGACCTTCATCGGTTATGCCACCGGTTTCTACGCGTAAATCCGTAAACTGAATTCATCCATCCTCTTTTGGACAGATGAGGAAACACTCTCAGCGCTGCTTCACTCACAGCGCTGAGTTTTTTGTGGAAAAAGGACAGCGGTGACGCGCTGCCCTGACCTAATCTGTACTCTTTGTTTTAAGATGGGAAACAAGGCTGCGCGACGCTGATGTTTCGCATTCGTTTGCGAACCGCAATCTGATCGACGTTCTCAATCGCTTTCCTCATCGGGTTGTGCTGACACATTCATCCGCATTTCTTGCCTGAACAGCCTTAATGCACTTCTGGACCTCATCGAGCTGATCAGCTGGTATTCTGTACCGTCGTACACAAACTCTCTGACACAATTAGCGGAAAGCTCTTCACGATTCATGATCGGTTTGATTTTGACTTTCTGCCTGATTACCAACATTCTCTGCCGGCGTTGTCACGCCGGATAGATGAAGGAAAGCATTGTTTGCGGCGGCGTCCTGTAAGGTCGCAAGCAGCGCGTCCGCATAGCCGCCTAAATTTCCGATCAGTTCCTCCCTATTTATTAATTCAATTTCAAAAGGTTCCTGCGCGGTGCTTAAAATATCATAGAGAGCGTCGAGATTATTTCCATAATAATCGGGAAAGGCAAGCTGGTCTTTAAGCTGCCGATGCAGCGTCTGTTTATCCCGGCATTCGCGTCCGTCAATCAAAGCGCGCTTCATTCGTTTCCCCTCACCGCTTCAAAGCTTGCGTAATGATCATCCGAATAATAGATCAGACCATCATCGGAAAAGACGAGGCGTTCCTTTCCCCGATAACCGCCTTGATAATCAATGTCGCATTCATACCAAGTCCGGCCGTGAGCGTTGGGAAGCAAACCTTCGCGGTTGCCGAAGCGGTCGCCGCCGATGGATTTGCCTTCGGCCACGTCCCACAGATTTCCTTTCGCGTTATCCCAGCCCAACGCCTGAGCTTCTTTTTTCGTGATGTAATTCTCCGGCAGATGTCCATAGGTTTCCAGATACTCCGCGACTTCCTCCTTCGTGGAATACCAGCCGTCCTCCTGAACCGTTATTGTTTCTTCCATCGGCTGGGAAGTGGCCGGCGGGATCTGCGGCACCGACGTCGAAGCACATCCCAACAAGCTCAGCATCGCCCATAACGCCAAGCCTAATTTAAATCGCAGTTTCATAAACACGCTCCTTTTTTAACATCATAAAACAAAATAGAGAAGAACGCAAAGTCCATTCTTCTCTGTTTCACGGCAAAATAAGTTATGCTTCCCCTTCCCTCCTCTTTTTATAAGGAATCCCTTGAAGTCCTCCTTTTTCCAGTGTTAAAATAGGGGCGTTGTTTGCCGCGGAAGGCAAACAAAGAAAGAGGGGATTTGTTGATGATCATCGAAGGAAATCCAAAAGAACTCGCCGCGATGGAGCAATTCCATAACGGCAATCGTCAGGCCGGGTTGGCGCTTCAGGAAGAATTCGCCGCCGCTTTCCGTGAAGAGTACAAGGAAAAGGACCATTGTCCTTGCCGGAAAGCTTGCCGCTATCATGGCAACTGCAAGGAATGCGTCGCCATTCACCGCGCCCATCAGGAACATGTACCGAATTGCATGCGGCCGCTGATCAACAAGAAGCTTAAGCTGCTTTCCGAATTGACGGAGCACACCCTCGCCCGCGAAATCGAAGCACCGCAGGAAATTGAACGAAAAGAATTCCAGACGGTTAAATAAAGAAGATTCTTTCCACATCCCTAAGCCTTAATCTGAGCAAGCTCAGCTGGCCTGGCGAGAAACAGCCTGAAACTTCCTGCAACAGGAAATCTCAGGCTGCTTTTTTATTTCAGTTTCCAAGCTGGGGAAAATGATAAGTGAGTCGATCCAGTTACAACTGAGAATTGGAGTGGAGCTGGGCTGCGAACTCCGCCAATCCGCTGCTTTCCAGAATAAATTTCCGCAGTTCCTTTTCTTCGCCGCTTCCATCGCGTTCTCCACCATCTGCGGGTCCAGAAAGATCGGACAGCTGCGTTCGGCGCCGAACACCGCTTCGCCCCACACAACTTCGTCGTCTTCCGTTTGCGCTAAATCCCGAAAGTCGCGGCTGCAGAAGGTTTTTATTTCGGCCATCAGCTGGGCAGCGCAAGCTTCCCGCCGGCGGACACAGGCTTCTGCTTCCTCGCTCGGAATCAGCCAGGCGTCGGCCAGAACTCCGCCCCGGGTAATCGGGTAGTCCAAAAAGGTTTCCGGCCCCCTGTGTTTGGCCTGAAGTTTTCGTTTCTGCGGCCGGATTCTTTTCTTTTCTGGATTCACCGGCACGTCCGCTTAGCGCCGGTCATTGCGCTGAACGATATTCAAAAGACGCAGAAATTGTGTAATCGCGACCGCCAGCGCCGCAACATACGTCATCGCCGCCGCTGACAGCACTTTCTTGGTTGAGCCTACTTCCTCGCTTGTCAATAAGCCGCAGTTTTCAATCGCGGCCACTGCCCGGTGGCTGGCGTCAAATTCAGTCGGCAGTGTGACCAACTGGAACACAACGCTCAATGCAAAACAAGCCACGCCGATATACGCGATCGTGATCGCCGAGCGCCCCATATTGGAGAAAATCAATCCCATCAAAATCAACGGCGTGGACATCCGGGAACCGATATTCGTCAGCGGAATGATCGCGTTGCGAATCCTTAACGGTGCATATCCATGGGCATACTGGATCGCATGTCCAGCTTCATGCGCGGCCACACCGACCGCGGCGGTGGAAGCAGAACCATAAACTGAATCGGATAACCGGATGACATTCGTGCGGGGATCGAAATGATCGGTCAGATTTCCTGATATCCGCTCGATCCGGACATCATACAAACCGTTGGCATCCAGCACTTCCCGTGCCGCGTCATAGCCGGTCATCCCGTTGCGCGTGCGCTGCTGGCTATATGTGCGGAACGTCGAATTCACCCGGGCGCTGGCCCACATGGAAAATCCAATCGCCGCCAGAACCAGCAAATAAAAAATATCGTAAAATGCGTAGAACATAAACATTCCTCCCTATCAGGCAGGTTTATTCTACACGATTTTACGATACTTTCCACTAGACAACCGCACGGCTTTGTCAATCCCGGTGACAAACCGGGAATTTTATAACGAAACTAACCAGGAATCGTTCTTTCCATTAAAACTTGCTTATCCTTATCTAAAGCTCGATAGATCCCCGGCCAACAGGAAACAGACGCCTCCGGAATTTCCAAGGTGATCAGCGCAAAATCATCATGTCCCTGTTCCACAGTCCACGTCAAACCGTTATTCAGCTGGGCTTCCACCCGATCTACACGCGGATCCCTGCGCACGATCTCTGCCATATAAATTCCGTCGTTTTCCATCCTTTGAAGATCACAGGCTTCCTCCGGATTCATCACAAGGTTGATCTTGTTTCCCTCGATTTCTTTTGTTGCAGAGGATCACGGATAGATCTGTTCCTCAACAAGGTTTCCCTGCGCATCATAGGCCCGGTAGGTTCCCTCCCATGTCGCCTCTTCAGAGTTTTCCAGTTGCTGGACCTTGATTGAAAAATCATGCTCCCATTGGTCAAAAACAATTACTGGCCGGCCTTTACCGGGATCCATTTCCACCTTCACGATTTCAGGCTGGCTGCGATGGATGACAAACAACTGATTTTTCCCATCACTCAGTCCGTCGATTTGAAATGCTTCGTCAGCATCCGCATAATCATTGTGTGTGCTCCCTCCGGTCGTGATATAAAAGATACCTGCCGTCTTCTGAGCGCCATGCAGCGCATATTGATGATCGTTCGCATACAGATAATAATAACGATCCCCAATTTGAACCTCGTCGATCTTTTCAGCCGGGCTGAAATACAGTCCCCGCAGCGAATCTTCCACACATGCCTGGGGTGATAGATAATAACCGCTAATCCATCCCAACAATACAAGTGTGATCAGAATCAAGGCTATGCCTGCCACAATCTCTCTTTTCCTTTTCATTCTTTTACTCCCATTCCTTCAGGTCCAACGACACCCGCTGTCCGTCGATCAAGAAAAGCTCAATTACATCGGAAGCCGGTGCTGTAAAAGTGAGCATCCCTTTCGAGCCGAAGAAAGAGGTCGCTTCAAAATAAGGATAAACTGGAAGGCTGTCGTCTCCATTTTGGATAGAGAAGAAGTTTACCGACCAGCCGGAACGAGAATAGGACAGCTTATTGCGGATATGATACGTTAAGATCAACTCGCCTTCATCAGATTTCCAAAGGGCGTCCAAAGTCACGGTATGCCCGGCTAATTCAATCTTTTCATTTACGGCCGCGATCTTTTCGGCATGTTCAGGGGTCATAGGCAAAAGGTATTGAATTTCATTCCATCCTACAGTAAGCAATAAATAAACGAAGACAATCCCGGCAATCGCCGCACAGGACATCGTGATCAGCCAGAGCCATCCTAAAAGCGGATGATGAATTCGGTTCAGCTCCCGCCCGACGGCCTGCGGATCCCCCATTCTCGCTGCCGCTTCTGCCTGCGCCTGTTCCAGCGTTAAGCCCTCTTCCTGCATCAGATCCTCAACGCTGTCCTGCAGATGAGCGCGCAATTCATCGCCGATTCTGCCGCGGTCCAGAAAGAAATGAACCTGCGCCGTTACGGCTTGGACATAAGTCTCAATCGGATTCATGATCCGCTGCCCTGAAACGAAAGCACCTGATTGACTGCGGAAGAAAAGCTTTCCCACTGTTCCTGCTGAGCTTCCAGCTGCTTGACGCCCCGAGCCGTAATGGCATAGTACCGGCGCGTCCGCCCGTTCACCGTTTTGCTTACCGAACGGATCCAGCCTTCATTTTCCATTTTGTGCAGAATCGGATACAATGTGCCTTCCTTAAAATCAAACGCGTCATTCGACTGGTCTTTGAGCGTCTTGATCAATTCATAGCCGTAGCGTTCCTGTTCCTTCAACAAACTTAATACCAACAAAGCGGAACTGCCGGCGATCAAGCCTTTATCATAATTCATAAACAACCTCCTTCCACGCCTAGAGCTTCTATGCTTTTATTATACATAGTTCATCAAGGTATAACAAGGCATTATCTATCAATACTTCCTGCTTTGTGATCAAGAGGATTCAATGCCAAAATAAAAGCTGTGTTCCTGATGATTCAAGCACACAGCTTACCATTAGATTCAGCCACTTCCCCTCATTTCAATCCAGATAAAAAACAGATGTGCCGCAGCTTTGGGGGAAAATCTGTTTTTTCGCGCCAGCGCTTCCTGAATCCGTATTATCATCATTTCAGTATTGCATTTCTGATCCCGCGGCAGATTTACAATACATTCATTGATATCCCCCAGACAAACGCCCTTGCCCTCAGCTTGCCTGTCGTCTTCCCTCTGATTTGCCGCAAAGACTTCGCCTCAGATAAAATCGGAAGGAAAAGCAGATGTTGTTTCATTCATGGTTTCAACTTCTTTTGTTTACCAAGTACCAGAAGTCCCGCCAGTTCCATTCCATAGGCGATGAAGCTGACGAGCATCCCCCATTTTCCATATTGAATCACCATCAAAAGGAACAATCCCAGACCAAACTCCGCCAGCCGCTTCACCGAATTGTCTGCGAATAACCGCCGGAACAGCTGGGCCAGAATCAGGAAAACCACCACCAGTTCAATTAATGCCAGAATTAGCTCCAGCGGACCAAGAGAAGCATAAGCGGCGCTCAATATCGCGGCCGATGCCGCAGGAAGCTGAGCAGTCTGACCGCTGACCTCCAGTAAGCCATACTGAATCAGCGGAGAATAACCGGCCATCGTCACGACAAACGTATTGATCAGCGCATAGCCGCCATAAATCAGACTGATTCTGCCGAGCGAAGCCGGACGAAAACGGCGAAAAAACAACGCGGCTGTCAGCGTCCAGGTCAAGACCGCCGTGATCAAATAAAAGACCGTGGAGGTGGGCGTATCCAGATTCAGCGACCAGGCATTTTTAAACACATTCAAGAACAGATTGGCGGTTAAGTAAAATGCGGCTCCCAACAAGACGCCGGGGATTTTCGGTTTCTCTTTCGCCGTGAGAATCAACGTGAGCGGCAGCGCCAGCCCCGCGACACCCAGGATCGACAACAAAATCAATTTGAGCATGATTCAGTCCTCCTTCCTCTTTGAAACCGATGGATCAGCGGGCCCGTCGTGACAATGGAAATCACCGTACCGACGCCCGCGATGCCGCCGACCAGACAGCCCAGCACCGTCAGTGCCAGATCCGCGCCCCAGCGCAGAATCGAATACGATATGCCCAAGCGGGCCTGGGCCGCATGAAGCAGGCTGTCCAATCCGTTCATCCCCAACTGACAGCGGATCAACATCGCCAAGCTGAAGGCGTATACTGTCTGCCCGATAAGGAAGACAAGCAGGCGTCCGGGCAGACTGATTCCGGCGATCAGACCGCCGGTCAGCGCCACTGTGCCGTCAATCGCGAAGCCAGTGACCAGCGCTGAAATCACAGTACCGGCCCCGAAGTAGTTCCGTGCGGTCAGAAACGCCGCCGCAATCAAAACCAGATTATACAGCCGCGACGCCTGACCATAGCTGATATGCAGCTGGCAATGCAGCCCATCCTGAAAAACCGTGACCGTGTCCGAACCGATATTCGCGTTTAAGATCAAGCCGACGCCCACGCCGATGCCCACGCCGGCCAGCGCCGCCAGGACCGCTGTCTTCCATCTCAGGCTAGAGATCCGCTCCATTCGTTTCAATCACCCGCTTATACCAGTCAAAGCTCTTTTTCTTAAACCGTTTCCGGCTGCCTGTGCCGTCGTCGTTTAGATCGACATACACAAACCCATAACGTTTGGACATTTCATTGGTCGTGCAGCTGACAATGTCGATCGGTCCCCATGCGCAGTAAGCGAACACCTCGACGCCGTCGCGGATCGCTTCCTTGATCGCCTTAAGATGCTCGCGCAGATAATCAATCCGGTAATCATCCGCAACCGTTCCTGCTTTCAGCTCATCCAGCGCTCCCAGTCCGTTTTCCGCAATCATCAGCGGCAGCTGGTAGCGGTCATAGTACACGTTGAGCGAATTGCGCAGACCCAGCGGATCAACGCACCAGCCCCAAATCGAAGCCGGAAGCAGCGGGTTGCGGGAGATATCGTTCAGATCGGCCGTGTTGTGAACCGCTGAATTCATTCGCGAGTAATAATAGCTGAACGCCATATAGTCGGCGGTATAGTTGTGAATCAGATCCAGTTCCTCCTGCGTCATCACGATGTTCAGCTGATGATCCTCAAAATACCGCAGCGCATAGCCCGGATACTGTCCGCGGATCCGCACGTCGCCATAGAAAAACTGACTCATCTGATTCTTCTGCAGGGTGCTGAACACATCCTCCGGCGACGCAGTTTCCGGATAGCAGTTATGATCGGAAATCATCATGCCGAGCTTGAATTCCGGATCGATCTCCCGTCCCAGCTTGGTCGCCAGCGAACAGGCGACAAACTGATTGTGAATCGCCTGGTATTTCGCTTCTTCCAGGTTGTCGACCTGATCGCACAGAATACCCAGGGAATTAAACGATTCGACATAAATCAGATTGATCTGATTGATCAAAATCCAATATTTCACCTTTCCCTGATAACGCTCAAAACAAGTCCGGGCAAAGCGGGCGTAAAATTCGATCAGACGTTTATCGCGCCACCCGCCGTATTCCGTCACCAGCTTTAACGGCAGTTCATAATGAAACAGCGTAATGATCGGCTCCATGCCATTGGCTACAATCGTGTCGATCAGGTCGTCGTAGAATTGCAGACCTTCTTCGTTGGGCTGCTCGTCGTCGCCGTTGGGATAGATCCGCGCCCAGTTGATCGAGGTGCGGAAGGCTTTCAGTCCCAGCTGCTTCATCAGCGCCAGATCGTCCTTGTAGGTGTGATAAAAATCAATGCCGCTGCGCTTGGGGAACTGCCAGTCCTCCCTGATCGCTAATAATTCATTTAACCGGGTGCTGGTCATTTCTGAATCCGCATCGCGCTTGCCGCCGCGGACTAAATGGGGATTGTGCCAGTCCACGTCGGGTACGGACAGCCCTTTGCCGCCTTCCTGCCATGCCCCCTCTGCCTGATTGGCTGCAATCGCGCCGCCCCATAAAAAATCGTCTGGAAATCCGTGTTTCATCGCTTCCTCCTTCTTCAAGTTTTTGACTTCTGCGTTTTTACTCTGTATTCTGCTTTCGCAATTCACTTTATTGTTTTACTTCCGTTTTTAATTTTGCATTTTACTTTCACCTTTTGTTTTGTGTATTTCTACCCGCTTTCGTGACGGCCTTTCCGAGGCTTGCTTGTTCAGTCTGAAATAGTCTGACCTGAAATAGTCTGATTGGAAAAGAAGCTGCCTGGAATGCAGGCAGCTGTCTGTCGTTTATGCGTGCCGCAGGAAATACAGTTCGCTGAGCTCTTTGATCAGATCGATCGTCGCCATTGTCGTCATCAAATGATCCTGAGCATGCACGACGATGATCGAAAACTCGGCGTGCATCTGTCCGGCGGCTTCCTCCTGAAGCATCGCGTACTGCGCTTTGTGAGCCTCGTTAATTTTATTTTCCGCTTCTTCCATCTTCGCTTCATAGCCGGCATGATCGTTCTGTTTCGCCGCTTCCAGCGCTTCGTAAGCAGAGCTTTTTGCGTCCCCGGCATACGAGATAATTTCAAAAGCTGTCATTTTGATATCGGTCATGTTTCTGCCTCGTTTCTTTTGTCTTATGCGGATGCGTTGGCGGACGCTTCCAATTCAGCGGCTTCCCCGCTTTCCTGCTCGATGCAGCGTTTTTCATAGATCTTGAAGAACGGATAATAGATCACCCAGTCGATCGCAAACATCACGACGACTAACAGGCAGGAACGCCAGTCCAGCGTCGAGATGAACGCGCCCAGCACGGTCGGCGTTGTCGAGGTCAAAAACAGGAACGAATGATTGACCAGCCCCAGCGAGGTACACAGCCAGCCCAGCAGGATATTGGCCGATGGCGCTAACATGAACGGAATGACCAGAATCGGATTCAGGAAGATCGGCAGGCCGAAGATCACCGGCTCGTTGATATTGAACAGCGATGGAATGATCGCCACCTTGCCGACGGCGCTGAGCTGTTTCGACTTACTCTTGACGCACATTGCGCACAAGGCCAGCGTGGAGCCCGCTCCGCCGATGCAGGAATAATACGCCCAGAACGACTGGGTATAGACGTGCGGCAGAGCATTCAGCGCGGTACCGGCCGCGAAGGCTTCGGCATTGGCGGTCAGCGTGACCAGCTGGAGCGGATCCAGAAGCGGCCCGACGACCGTCGTCGGATGAATGCCGAACGAGAACAACAGGTTTTCAAACGCGGTCAGCACGGTGACGGCGACCGGGTTTTCCACCGCCACGGTAATTAACGTGAAGATGTACTGCCACAGCTCCGGCAGCAGCTTGCCGAAAGCCAGCTGGGAAATCACGCTCAGTGCATAGAAGAGTATCAACGCGTAGACATATGGGAAAATCGTACTGAACGTATTCTCAATGACCTGCGGGACGCTGGGCGGCATGTGAATCGTCCAGCCCTTCTCAATCGAAATCCGCATGATTTCCACCGATCCCAGAGCGACCAGACAGGCGACCAGAATGCCGACGGAGCCTAAATAGGCAATCGACATCGCGCCGGAAATAACCGGTGAGGCGATCAACAGATATATCGAGGTTGCGCACACCGCGAAATTGACGGCGTTCTTTTTATAATGCTCGGCCAGCGAATACGCTACGGTGAAACAGATGAAAATCGAGATGATGCCCAGCGTCGCTCCATACGGCGCATAACAGATGTCCTTGAAGTTCGTCGACATCTGGAACCAGGCGTTCATGAAGGCGTCAAAGAAACCGACGCCGGTCGCGTAGCCTTCCTGCCACGGACACTTGTAGATTAAGAAAGCAATGCCGCCGACAAACGTAAACGGCAGCGCGCTGACGACGCCGTCGCGCAGCGCCAGAAAGTGCGGTTCGGTTCCGAAGAAGGTCGCCATCGGCATACATAATTCTTCAAACCGGTCGAGGAATTTCTTTTTTTCGTGCTGTTGTTTCGCCATGGAATAAAGTCCCCCTTTTCCCTTTTATTTTTGTTTTGCCTGTTCGCAGCGGCGAATCTGATCCAGAATCGCCTTGCCATTGCAGCGGCCGAAGTCTGCCGGTTCAATGTTCATGACCGTTAAGCCCTCATACGGCTCGGCCAGACTCTGCACCGTTTTGATCTGATAGCGGATCTGCGGCGCCAGCAGGACATAGTCATATTTCCCCATGACCTTCTTCGCCTCCGACAGCGACTTTGCTTCGATTGTCCACGGTTCGTCGCTTGTCAGGTTTTCTTTCATTTTCTGCAAGACGACGCTGGTGCTGGAACCGCAGGCGCAGACCAGTAAAATGTTCATTGCATTACCCTCCTCTTGGCTTCTGATTTATTTATACCACCGGAAAGAAAACGGTGCAGGAAAGGAGTTCCCTATCGAAAAGGTAAACTTTATTTGAAGAATTTACCTTTGTGTTAAAGAAGATAAAGGCAATTTCAAATTTTATAATTGTTTATAATGAAAAAGAAAAGAGGGGCGTTTTATGTACGAAAAAGACCGGCTGATTCTGCTTCAGAAGCTGATGGCTTCCTCGGAACCGCTGTCCAGCTCGGCGCTGGCTTTTACGCTGAACGTCAGCGTCAAGACATTGTTGAAATACATCAATCAGCTCAAGGATGAATTGATGGAAAACGGGGCTGATATTTTAATCAAGCGCGGATCAGGATCGGTGTTGATCGTCTACGATCCGGATAAATTCAATCATTATGTCCAGTCTTTAAGCGTGGGGGAAGTCAATGACGTCGGCTCTCCGGAAAACCGCAAAAAATATCTGCTTGCCCGGCTGATCACAGAAAATGAATATCTCAATTTATACGATCTGGCCGATGAAATTTATATTTCTCCTTCCTCGCTGCGCAAGGATCTCAAGGAGCTGAAGCCGACGCTGGAACGCTATCATCTGACACTGCAGCACAGTCACAGCAACGGCTATCGGATCACCGGCAAGGAAAAGGATATCCGCCGATGTCTGTCCAAGGAAGCGTCGATCAGCGGAATCATCGACTTTCTGCCGCAGGAGACCAGTTACAAATCGAAGCAGCTGAGCCTGATTCAGCACGTCATCGCGGAATCACTGATGAACGCGAACATTTCGATCACCGCCGATTCCTGCAGCGCGCTGTCGCTGCATATTCTGATCGCGATCAACCGCGTGGAAACCAACAATATCATCAATCAGGAAGTCAGCGAAGCCATGCGGCAGTCGCTGGAATACAAAACAGCGATTGATATCAACCGCTCGATCGAGGAAATTTTCCATGTGTCGCTGCCGGAAGCGGAGCTGTGTTATTTTGCCTTCCATATCAACGGGAAAAAGAAAATCAACGCCGATCATGGAAGTCTGGGTGAGGATCTGCCGCAGGACGCCGTTGTTTTTTATAATTTATTTCTGCGCAATATCTTGAAGCTGTCCAAAATCGATTTGTTTGAGGATAAGGATCTGCGGGCGAATCTCTTAACGCACATCGTGCCGTTTCTGCACCGGCTGGAAAATAACATGCAGGTCACGCAGTCGAATCTGTCGTCGATCCGCGACGAGTTTCCGTTCGCCAACGAGCTGGCGGTCTGCGGCCTGTCGTTTATTCCCAGAAAATATGGCATCGCCGTGTCCGAGGAAGAAATCATGTACTTCACGCTGCACATCGCGCTGGCTCTGGAGCGGGGCCCGGAAGCGCGGGTAAAAGTGAATATCGCCGTGATCTCCAACGATATTTCCAGTTTGTTTAAGCTGATCGCTTACCGGCTAAACAAAACGCTGGCGGATTTTATCAATCTGGTCAAGCTGTTCGATGCGAAATCGCTGGATGCAGAGGAACTGAAAAAGTTCGACGTGATTCTTAATGCCACGGAAATGAATCTGCGTTTCGATAAACCGACGTTAAAAATCCAGCCAAGTCTTTCGGAGAATGATCTGCATATCCTGCGCCTGCTGCTGAACAATCTGAATGAGAAGTTTCATCTGGACAAACTGATCCGTCCCGAGCTGTATCTGGAAATCAGCGCTTCTTCACGGCAGGAAGCCTTGATGAAACAAATTGAACACATTCGAAAAAGTTTGCCGCTGCCTGCGAATTTCTATGATTCCGTCGCCGCCCGGGAGCGCATGGGGACAACCGAATATAATAATAAAATTGCGATTCCGCATCCGTTAAACCCGGAACAGCTGCCGAATTTTATCTCCATCTGCAAGCTGAAAAAACCGGTGACGTGGAATGCGAAACCGGTTCAGATTATTTTCTTGGTCTGTATCAATGAGAATCAGGCATTGACACGGATTTTCTTTGATAAAATCTCCAAAATTATTCAAAATAGTCATCTGGCTTTTGAATTGTTGGAAACGAGAAATTATGATGAATTCATGGCAAAGTTCAGTCAGTTCTAAAGGAGGGATTTGATGTTTACTGCATTTCCCAGCTGTCAGTTTCAGGCTGCCCATCCGCAAACTGCCGCTGAAATAAGGGATTATCTTCAATGTCGCTGGAACGCTGAAACGACGGGCTGCTGCCGGAGTGAGGGATTGAAGTTTCAGTCCGGCGATACCCTGATCACGGTTTGTCTCAGCTGCACAGCGATTCTTAAAGAACGATTTCCTTCTTGTTCAGTCATAACACTTTATGACTTGTTGGAGCAGGATTGTGAGTTTCTCTGGCCTGATGTGCACGGACAGGTCATCACGCTGCAGGACTGCGCCCGGGCAGATGTCCCTCTGCGCCGTCAGGTTCGCAGCTTGCTGGCGAGAATGAATTATACCGTGCATGAAATGGGTGAGACAGCGCCGCCCACCTGCGGCACCCTTTTGATGAATCCGATCAGCGAGCGAAATCTGCAAAGCGCCCCGACTTACTTCAAAGCGCTGCAGGCTCAGGTTAAAATTCTGGATTTTGCCAAGCAGCAAAAGCTTTTGCAAGCTCAGGCTGGTTACTATCCTGACAAACGAGTGGTCGCCTATTGCAACAGCTGTTATCAGGCGCTGGGTTCTTTGGATATCGAGCGTTTCCATCTGTTAGATCTTATTTTTATGAAAGACTGATCTATAAATGAATCCAAACTTTGAACCTTTTTACTGCGATCAGAAAGCGTATATCCCTGTGTCGTCATGATATTCTTCAGCTCATTTTCAATTTATTTGCGAATTTCCATCCTTTGTTTGTCATATACAAAAGCGGAATGATGAGAAATAGAGGCATCTGCGGCTATCCCGGAGGCGATCTCAAAAACATTGCGGCCGGCACGACTGTTTCAAGATTGACCGCAACGGAGTAATTTTTACGAATATCAGTTATCAAACCTCGCTTTTTATCTGTATAAAGCAGCGTGTCGGCAATCCGAATCTATGTATTAAATCAGCTGCACTCTCACGTCAGAAACATCCCATTTTGAGAAGCTGTACATCGTAATTCATAGACTCATCACTTTTTCCAAATTAACATGATCTACCTTAATCCCCATGTATTATCGTGAATATTTAAAATAGTTAGTTAAGCCTGCGATCGAATAACGAATGAAACAATCTTTTTGCCTTTCTTGAATTAATTTCAGCGTTGATCTGCTTTTATTCCAACTCAATAAAATAACACAAAAAAATCCTCTGCTCCCTAGAGGAACAAAGGATTGATAATTCATTGTTCTAAATTAGCGCTGAACACGTCCAGAGCCGTCACCGCCTGCCAGCGCTTCGACTTCCTCGGCGCTGACCAGATTGAAATCGCCGTTGATCGTGTGCTTCAACGCCGAAGCCGCAACCGCGAATTCCAGAGCTTCACCCTGCGTCTTCTTGGTTAACAGGCCGTGAATCAGACCGCCGGAGAACGAATCGCCGCCGCCGACCCGGTCAACAATCGGATTGATCTCATACCGCTTGGACTGATAGAATTCCTCGCCGTCATAAATCAACGCCGACCAGCCGTTATGCGTGGCGGAGAAGCTTTCGCGCAGCGTTGTGCAGACCGTCTTGAAACCGAACTGGACGCGCATCTGCTCAAAGATTGTCTTGTAGCCGTTCAGATCCAGCTTGCCGCTGGAAACATCCGTTCCTTCCGGCTTAAAGCCCAGGCACAGCTCCGCATCTTCTTCATTGCCGATGCAGACATCGACATACTGCATCAGATCCTTCATGACCGCCTGCGCTTCGGCTGGTGTCCACAGCTTTTTACGATAGTTTAAATCGCAGGAAACAGTAACGCCGTGCTTCTTCGCCGCAATGCAGGCCGCTTTGGTCAAAGCCGCGCCGTTGGCGCTGATCGCCGGCGTGATGCCCGACCAGTGGAACCAATCGGCCCCCTCCATGATCGTATCGAAATCGAAATCATCGACCGAAGCCTCGGCAATCGAGGAACCCGCACGATCATAAATAACCTTGGAAGCCCGCATTGAAGCTCCGGTTTCCAGATAATAGATGCCTACCCGATTACCGCCGCGGGCGATGTAGTCGGTATGCACGCCATACCGGCGCAGTGCGTTGACCGCCGACTGACCGATTTCATGCTTCGGCAGCTTGGTGACATAATACGCGTCATGACCATAATTAGCCAAAGAAACCGCGACGTTCGCTTCGCCGCCGCCGTAAACGACGTCAAAGGAATCAGATTGAACAAAACGAGTATTGCCCGGCGTGGACAAACGAAGCATGATTTCGCCTAATGTAATGATTTTCATAATTGAGATTTACCCCTTTCCTTATGCCGCATTTTTCAGATGAATCGCAAAGCCGCCGATTTCACCTTCAAAGTAAGCAAATTTCAGATGCCCCCTGGCATCGAACTGTTTCGTTTCTTCAACGAATTTATAACCCCGTGCTTCAAAGTAACGGACAGCGCGATCCACAGAATTCACGGTATAACAGATATGCCCATGCGTTCCGCGGCCGTTTTCATTCATCACTTCCACGGTCTCGCCCGCAAAGAAGCTCTTGGATGTGGCGCGGACATCGCACTGAAGCAGACCTGCCATTTCGTTCGCAATCCCTTCAGAGGTTGACGGCGTAGCGTTGATGCCGACATGATCCAGCTTCAGACCCAGCATCGTCTTAACTGCGTTCTGCGTCAGTTCCTTAATCTTATCGAATTCACCGTTGGCAATCAGCTTGGAATCGATCATCCAGGTGCCGCCGCAGGCCACGATCCGGTCGTAAGCCAGGTATTCGCAGATATTATTTTCCTTAATTCCGCCGGTCGGCATGAAGTTGACGTTCACATACGGAGCCGCCAGCGCCTTAATCATTTTCAGGCCGCCTAACGGCTCAGCCGGGAAGAATTTCACCGTGGTTAAGCCAAATGACAACGCTGCTTCAATATCGCTGGCATTCGCGCAGCCTGGCAGAATCATGATGTTTTTAGACTGGCAGTAACGGACGATCTCCGGATTCAGTCCCGGCGAAACGATGAACTTCGCTCCCGCTTCGATCGCATCGTCGACCTGCTTGGTCGTCAGAACGGTGCCTGCACCCAGGATCATTTCCGGGAACTTTTCATTGATGATCTGCATCGCCTGCCTGGCATGTTCAGTACGGAACGTCACCTCGGCGACAGGCAGACCACCCTCGCACAACGCCCTGGCCAGCGGTTCAGCATCCTCGATCCGGTCGATTTTGATGACCGGCACAATGCCGATCCGGCTGATTTTTTCTAAAATTGCATCCATGATTTCCACTCCTTTTTTTTATGAGTTGATACACTTCTAGTATACATGCTTTCCCCGGTTTGTAAAGAGATGTTCTAAATTTTTTTTAGATATTTAGTAATATGCTAAAAATATTTTAGGTTTCATCCGGACTATCTTGACATTTATCCACTCCTCTGAAACAATATTCATTAGAGAAAAAGGAGGAATTCGCAGGTGAATTCGATCGAAGAACAACGTCTGCTTTTTTCCCAGATTCTGGATCTGCTGGAACATCATTTCGGACCGCAATGCGAAATCGTGCTGCATGACAACACGAAGGATTATGCGCATACGATCATTGATATCCGCAACGGCCAGATCAGCGGAAGAAAGATTGGCGACGGCGGCGGCGCCTGGGGACTGGAGGTTCTCTCCAGCGAACAAACCGACACTCACCGCTATAATAAAGTCATGGTGACCGACGATGGCCGGATCATCCGCAACAGCTCAATTTTCTTTCAGGACAGCGAAGGGAAGAATATCGGTTCACTGTGTCTGAATACCGACATCACGCCGCTGGTGGAAGCTCGAAAAAATCTGGACGCATTTACCCTGCTTCCGCAGGAAGAAAAAAAGATCGGCGAGGAACCGTTTACCAACGACGTCAATCAGATTCTGGAGCTGCTTCTGCAGGAATGCCGCAAGCGCATGGACAAGCCTGCCAGGGAAATGAATAAGGAAGAAAAGATGGAAATCGTTCGATTCCTTGATCACAAGGGCGCTTTCCTGATCACAAAGAGCGGTGATAAGATCTGCGCCTTCCTCGATATTTCCAAGTTTACACTTTACAGCTATCTGGATACCATCCGCAAGGAAGATAAGGAATGAATCCCACGCTGCGCAGTGCCGGATTGACCGGCCTGAAGTGCCTTAACGAAGCGGGTTATGAAGCCTGGTGGGTGGGTGGCTGCGTTCGCGACGCATTGTTGGAACGGCCGGTGCAGGATATCGACGTAACGACCTCCGCTTTGCCTGAACAGACGATCGCCTGCTTCCGCAATGCGGGATACCTGGTGATTCCGACGGGATTGAAGCACGGCACAGTGACGGTCATGATTCACGATTTTCCGATCGAAGTCACGACTTACCGATCTGATGCCGGCTGCCACGATCACCGGCATCCCGAATCCGTTCACTTTTCACGATCTTTACAGGAAGACTGCGCGCGGCGGGATTTTACGATCAACGCGCTGTGCTGGCATCCGGATCTCGGACTGCGGGATTATTTCGATGGCCAGCAAGACCTGAAAAACAAAATCATTGCCTGCATTGGCGATCCGGTGCAGCGGTTTGACGAAGATGCGCTGCGGATTCTCAGGGCGCTGCGGTTCGCTTCCACCCTGGGATTTACAATCCATCCTGACACACGTTCCGCGCTCTTTCATCAGAAAGAACTGCTGCGGGTGTTGTCTGCCGAGCGCATTGCCCGGGAAATGGAAAAGATGGTCGTCGGACTTCGCTGGCCGGAAATCTTCGCCGGCAATCATGAAATTCTCACGGTTCTGTTTCCTCAGCTTCCCGCCCTGCAATCACCGCAGGCGATTCAAAAAGCGTTCGACGCATTCCGATTCTGTCCGCCGGTGACGCTGCCCCGGCTGGCCTGTTTCTTTCTGGAATTGCCGCAAGCGCCGTTGACCTATTGCATTGATCAGGCTCAGCATTGGGCTGGGCAGCTGAGGTTTTCCAATCGAAACAAAAAAAATCTGATCCAACTTGTCCAATATCAAAATCGCCCGCTTCCTCAGGATCGCATTGGTTTGCGGCTTCTGATCAGCGAACTTCCGGATTTGGTCGTGGAATGGATCCAGCTTCAACAGGGCTTAAACCGGCTTACACCGCAACAAGCCGCTCGCCTGATCGCCGCCAGTGAAGAAATTCGCGGCCAGGACTGCCTGACCCTCAAACAACTGGCGGTCAACGGCGCTGACTTGATCGCCGCCGGCTGTCCCCGCCCCCAGATCTCCGCACTTTTAACGCAAACGCTGAAAGCGGTGATGGAAGATCAGATTCCGAATCAAAAAGAAGCACTTCTGAGCTTTGTCCATCAACAACGAAAGCCGGAACACCCCGAGTAAACACTCTGGGCTCCGGCTTTTTTTGTCTTCTTCATGATTTTTGAAAACCGACTTTTTTTCTGACTCCCGTTAATTCCAGTTGGTCGTGAAATATCCGTTTTCCTGAATGAACTCCAGCGTGCGCCACATTTCCACCGCGCGGGTTAATCCTTGTTCGTAATCCGGCAGCGGCCAGCGGAAGAACTCAAAGGTCGCAGTGCCTGGATAATTGATCGCATTGAGCGCTTCAATAACTTCAATCCAGTTCACCGTACCAAAACCGATCGGCAGATGCTGATCCTTTTTCCCGTTGTTGTCATGCAGATGCACTTCGTACAGCTTCTTTCCCATGCGCTGGATCGTGGCCGGGATATCCACGCCGTCCACATTCGCGTGGCCGACGTCCAGACAGAAACCGACATTCTCCAAATTCACTTCTTCCACCAGCGCAATCAATTCGTCGATCTGACTGTAAAAACGCCCGCCATAGATATTCTCGATTGCCAGCCTAATCCCTTTTTCCGCAGCCCGCTGGCCAAACCAGCGCAGGTTTTCCACAACCCGCCGGTTCGTTTCTTCTGCACCCCATTTTTCTAACGAAGCTTGATGAACGATTTTATTTTTCTTAAATCCCCCGTCTGAAAAAGTCCCCGGATGCACAACGAACACCCCCGGTTCCAAAACACTGTAAATATCCAGACTTTTCTGCATATAATGACGGACCCGTTTCTGTTCAGGATCGTCCTCATCCAACACGGAACCGACAAAATGATAAGACGACACCTTCATCCCTTTTTGGACAGCCAGCGCATGAATCTGATCGGCAAATTCCTGATCTTCGGCATCCTTTTCCGGATACACCTCCTGATCCCAATAGGTATTGAACGTATGAATGCCTAATTTCAACGCCATTTCCATGAGCGTGTCCGCCTTGTTGAGATCCAGCTTGCCCTCGGCGTTGACAAAATCAAAGTGCAGTGAACATTCCCGCATGTTTCCCTCCTGTTTCCGCTCTCTGTAAGCAGAACCTTTCTGTTTTTATTATACGGCCAATCTTGTCAGGAAACAAGCAAACACCCCCGATGTCTGACAAGCCGCATCTTCGTCATTTTCCTTTTTTGATCCTGATCTTCATTCTTACCAACACTAAAAAAAGAAGTCTTCCAGAAGAGGAAAACTTCCAATGAGCTTCGATTCGCAGCGTTTATTTTTTTTCGTTTTGAAATTGAAACCGGTTGAGCAGCTGCTGGAAAAGCAAAACTTCAGCGTCTGAAAAACTGTCCATACATTGCATACAATATTTTCTGAATTCCGACTGAATAAGATCCGAAGCGGTTTTCCCTCTCTCCGTCAGGAAGATGTTCATTACTCGGCGGTCTTTATCGTTGCCGATTCGCATCACCAGATCCTCACTCTCCATTTCTGAAATGATTTCTGAAATTGTAGAGCGCTTACTGGCGGAAATGACCGCAATTTCCTGCTGATTAATTCCATTGTGGTCAGACAACAGATGCAGGATTTTTAGATGGGATAACTTGAGATTCAAAACTTTAAGCGTATCGGATTTTACTTCATAAAACTGTTTGATTAAATCTGAAAACATAATAAACGCTTTGGTGTCCAAATTCACAACGTCCCGAATTTGATTCATGAACTCACTCCTTTCTTTTTTCTTATTATAAATCAAAAGTCCAGTTAAACGTTACAATTTTACCGAATTCAATGTGAATTAAACGTTTTACTTCACATTTCACGCTGATTAAAAAGAAAAGAACGAAGCGTTTCGTTCTTTTATCCGTCATTGTGAGTGAGTTCAATTACGGGAATTTCAACCGGATTGAAGATTCGCGGCAGATACCATCGCCGGCATAATCCCCGGGAAACGATTAAATCCGAGTTCTGTTCCTGATACAAACCGCCTGCCCGCTTCGGGAACCAGCCTTGCCGGGGCGCAAACAAACCGTTGATCAAACCGGGAATTCGAACCTGTCCGCCATGGGCATGGCCGGACACGATCAGATCAAACCCGAACTGCGCGTAGATCGGCGAACGTTCCGGCCGGTGCGCTAAGAGTATCGTATATTCCGGGCAGGTCTGCACCGAACCCAGCGCCTTCATCAGTTCAATTTCCTCTTGTGAATCCCGATCAATATACGCATATTTGCGGGGATCGTCAATTCCGCACAACGTGAATCGTGTTCCGCGGATCGTGATGGTTTCTTTCCTGCTGTCCAAAACGGTAATTCCCGCCTGACGCACCCGTGCTTTGACCTCCGGGAGCGTGATCAGAGTATCAATATTTTCATGGTTGCCTGTGCAATAATAACACGGCGCTATCGCCGCAGCCTGATCAAGAAATAATTCCGCGCCCCGCAGCGGTTTGATATCGTCGATGATATCTCCCGGCATGAGAATGAGATCGCACCGGGATTGCCGCAGCTTGTCCAGCAGCCGCTTTTGATTCGGTCCGTAGACCGTGCTGTGCAGATCGGAGACGACCGCCAGTCTGACCGGCGTTTTGATCTTCGGACTGGACAGTGTATAGGATCGTAATTGAATTGGAAAACTGATGAGCCAGCCAATCAACAGATAGGCGGCGATCAGGCCGAAAAAGAGAAGGGCCAGCTTCATCGCCAGCCTCCCTCAGTAACCCTGATGGTATAGTAAACCGGTTGTTTCATTGTGATTCTCCTTTTATGTTGGATTCGCGTTGGCCTTAAAAACACGGCGGCGATTTGCTTTTTAATAATCGCCCATCGCGATCATTCCGTCAATCACCTTCTGAACACCGGCGATGTTGGCGGCCGTCACATAATCCTTCGGATCCAGCGCATACTGCCGGATTGCCTCCTGGCATTGCTTATGAATAGAGATCATAATCCCGCGCAGCTTGTCGTCGACTTCTTCAAACGACCAGGCCAGACGCATGCTGTTCTGGCTCATTTCCAACGCGGAAGTCGCAACGCCGCCGGCGTTGGACGCCTTACCCGGGGAGAACAGGATTCCCTGCTGACGAAACAAAGCGATCGCTTCGTTATCGTTCGGCATGTTCGCGCCCTCGGCAACGAGTTGGCAGCCCGCTTCGATTAAGCGCCGGGCACGTTCCTTGTTGATCTCGTTCTGTGTCGCGCATGGGAAAGCCAGATCAACCTTCAGGTTGGCGTCATAGACCGAACCTTCATGATATTCGCCATGGCCCGCCATTTCCGGATATGCCGAAAGCGAGGTGCGCAGCTGTTCCTTGATTTTCTTCACCGTATTCAGATCCAGCTGTTCATCGACGATATAGCCTTTGGAATCGCTCATCGCGATGACCTGAATTCCATTCTGCAGCGCTTTTTCCGCGGCATAGATCGCGACGTTGCCGCTGCCGCTGACAATCGCTTTCTTCCCCTGCGGATCCATCTGCGCCGCTTTCATCATTTCCAAGACGAAGTAGATCAACCCGTAGCCGGTCGCCTCCTTGCGTGCCAGACTGCCGCCATAGCCTACGCCCTTGCCGGTTAGCACACCGCGCTCGCTGACACCTTTTAAACGCCGGTACTGACCGTATAAATAACCGATTTCCCGTGCGCCGACGCCCATATCGCCCGCTGGCACGTCGACATCCGGTCCGATATGCTTGGACAATTCAATCATAAAGCTCTGACAGAAGCGCATTACTTCCGCGTCGCTCTTCCCTTTCGGATCGAAATCGCTGCCGCCCTTGCCGCCGCCGATCGGCAGCGTCGTCAGCGCATTCTTGAAGATCTGTTCAAACGCCAGGAATTTCATCATGCCCAGCGTGACCGCCGGATGAAACCGCAGACCGCCTTTATAAGGGCCCAAGACGCTGCTGTACTGGACGCGGTAGCCGCGGTTGACATGCATCTGGCCCTGGTCGTCTGTCCACGGTACTTTAAACTGGATGATCCGCTCCGGCTCCGTCAAGCGTTCCAGAATCGCCATTTTCTCATATTCCGGATGATGATCAAAAATCAGGCTGACCGACGTCAGCACTTCTTCCACCGCCTGCAGAAACTCGGGCTGCGAGGCGTCTTTTTGTTTCAGCTGATGTAAAACACGTTCACAATATGAATTCATTGTTATCCCACCTTTTTTATTATGATATGCTACTCGGCCTGAAAATTCAATGAAAAAAAGAGGGACATTCCTTTCGGATATTCCCTCTCTCGTTCATTTTAGACCGCCGGTTCAGCGTGGTTGCCGAGCATTTCTTCCGGAAGCTTGACATCTTCTTCCAGATCGACGGAACGTTCTTCCCGTTCCTCGCGCAGCTCCGCTGCCCGTTCTTCGATCAGGTGCGTCGTTTCACGCTCGAATTTTGAGCCGGTTCCCGCTGGGATCAGCTTGCCGATGATAACGTTTTCCTTCAGACCGATCAGATGGTCGACCTTGCCCTTGATCGCCGCTTCGGTCAGGACCTTGGTGGTTTCCTGGAAGGATGCCGCGGACAGGAAGGAATCGGTTTCGACAGATGCTTTTGAGATACCCAGCAGCGTCGGACCAAAGACCGCCGGATGCTTGCCCGCTAACAGACAAGCGCGGTTGATGCCGGTGATGTTGTTCAGGGACAGCGTCTGACCTGCGCTTAAGCCGGTGTCGCCGCCGTCGATGACAATGATCTTCCGCAGCATCTGCCGGATCATGACTTCGATGTGCTTATCGGAAATTTCGATACCCTGAGAAGCGTAAACCTTCTTGACTTCCTTCAGGATATAGTTTTGAACTTCCATGACGCCTGCGACTTCCAGCAGTTCCTTCGGGTTAACCTGACCTTCGGTCAGCTTATCGCCCGCAACGACCTGGGACCCGACTTTCAGCCAGGAACGGATCGTCTGCGTCAGATCGCATTTGTGTTCGATGCTTTCCTTTTCGTTGGTGACCACGATGCGCATGCCGCTCTTGTTTTCCAGTTCGCTGATCTCGGTGATCTCACCGTCGATCTTGGACAGGACTGCGACATGTTTCGGGCAGCGGGCTTCAAACAATTCTTCGACTCGCGGCAGACCCTGCGTGATATCGCCGTCGTTACCGGAAGCGACGCCGCCGGTATGGAACGTACGCATGGTCAGCTGTGTGCCCGGTTCACCAATGGACTGCGCGGCCATGATGCCGATCGCTTCGCCGGCTTCCGCCAGTTTGCCAGTCGCCATGTTGCGGCCATAGCACTTGCGGCAGACGCCGTTGACGCTTTCGCAGGTGAACGTATTGCGGATATAAGCCTTGGTGACGCCGGCATTGACCACCTTCTGCGCCATCGCTTCATCCATGTAGGTATCCGCTTCAACCAGAATTTCGCCGGTGTTCGGATCGACGATCGCATCCTGGCTGTAACGGCCGATTAAGCGTTCAGCCAGCGGTTCAAGGATCGTGTTGGTCTTGCGGTCAACAATATCCTCAACCAGATAGCCGCGGTCGGTTCCGCAGTCTTCCTCAATGATGACGACATCCTGAGCTACGTCGACCAGACGACGGGTCAGGTAACCCGATTCAGCCGTCTTCAGGGCGGTATCGGTCAGACCTTTCCGCACGCCGTGAGTGGAGATAAAGAACTCGGACACATTCAGACCTTCACGGAAGGAAGAGTAAATCGGAACTTCGATGATCGAAGGCTGGTATTCTTTCTTGGACTTCGACTGTGTCGGACGGGCCATCAGACCACGCATGCCGCACAGCTGAGTAAAGTGGGATTTGTTGCCTCGCGCTCCGGAAACCGCCATCATGTTGATCGGGTTCTTACGCGGCAGGGATTTCATAACGGCATCGCCGATTTCATCCTTGATATCCGCCCACAGCTTCGAGAAGTGGCGTTCCCATTCCGGCGGCGTCAGCATGCCTCGTTTCAGCAGCTTATCCAGCTTATCAGCCTGAGCACGGCCTTCTTCAACATATTTCTGTTTGTTCGGAACGACGTTGATATCCGCCAGAGATACGGTCATGCCCGCAACTGTGGAATATTCAAAGCCAAGATCCTTGATGTTATCCATGATATCGGAAGTGCCTTCCGTTCTGTACCGGTTGAACACTTCGGCGATGACATTGGACAAATCCTTCTTCTTGAATTCCGGATTCAGCGGCATTGCGGCGATCGCTTCCTTGATGTTCGTGCCTAACGGCAGGAAGAACTTATCCGGCGTCGCCTGTAAGCTTGCCTTGTTGACATCGTTGATATATGGGAAGTCTGCCGGGAACATTTCGTTGAAAATGACCTTGCCGACCGTCGTTACCAGGTACGAATGGTTCTGCTTCTCCGTGAAGCAGCTCTTATGCAGCGCGTATCCCGGCAGGGCAATGCGGGTATGCAGATGCACCTGCTTGCTCTGATACGCGATTAAGACTTCGTTGGTGTCCTTGAAGACATGGCCTTCGTTGGTGCCGAACCGGCGCCACATTTCAGCCGCTTCATGATCGCCCAGAGAATCCAGGAAATCTGCCTTCGTGAAGAATTCGTCCGCCGTTTCTTCCATGTTCAGATAGAAGTTGCCCAGAACCATGTCCTGACCCGGCGTAACGATCGGCTTACCATCCTTCGGACCCAGAATGTTGTTGGAACCGAGCATCAGGATTTCCGCTTCGGCACGGGCTTCTTCGGACAGCGGCAGATGGACAGCCATCTGGTCGCCGTCAAAGTCGGCGTTGAACGCGGTACAGACTAATGGATGCAGACGGATCGCACGGCCTTCGACCAGCTTCGGCTTAAACGCCTGAATGCCCAGACGATGCAGCGTCGGCGCACGGTTCAGGAAGACCGGATGATTGTCGATCACCTGTTCCACGACGTCCCAGACGCGCGGATCCTGGCGGTCGATCAGCTTTTCAGCCGTTTTCGGATTGCCGGCGATGCCCTGATTGACAATTTCATTGATGACAAACGGCTTGTACAGCTGAATTGCCATTTCGCGCGGAATTCCGCACTGATACATCTTCAGATCCGGTCCGACCGCGATAACGGAACGGCCGGAGAAGTCGACACGCTTACCTAACAGGTTCTGACGGAAACGTCCCTGCTTACCCTTTAAGGAATGCGACAGGGATTTCAGCGCCCGTCCGCCCGCGCCGGTGATCGGCTTGGAACGGCGGCCGTTGTCGATCAAAGCGTCGACCGCTTCCTGCAGCATACGTTTTTCGTTCTGGACGATGATCGCCGGAGTTCCCAACTCCAGCAGCTTCTTCAAACGATTGTTCCGGGTGATGACACGGCGGTACAGATCGTTCAAATCGGAGGTCGCGAAGCGGCCGCCGTCCAGCTGCAGCATCGGCCGTAAATCCGGCGGAATGACCGGCAATACGGTCAGAACCATCCATTCCGGCTTGTTGTCGGAATGACGGAACGCGTCGATGGTTTCCAAGCGCTTGATCAATTTCTTGCGCTTGTCGCCGTTCGCGTTTTCCAGTTCTTTAATGACAATCTCGTGTTCTTTCTCAATATCGACCTTTTCCAACAAGGTCTTGACCGCTTCCGCGCCGGTCTGGGCAACAAAGCTGCCCGGACCATACAGTGCGGTGTTCTCACGGTATTCTTTTTCTGACAGGATCTGTTTGACAGCCAGCGGCGTATCCATCGGATCGGTAACGACCCAGGATACGAAGTAAACGACTTCTTCCAGCGCCTTCGGCGTGATGTTGAGCAGCAGGCTCATGCGGCTTGGAATGCCGCGCAGATACCAGATGTGCGCAACCGGAGCTGCCAGTTCAATGTGACCCATCCGTTCGCGGCGGACGGAACTCTTGGTGATTTCTACGCCGCAGCGGTCACAGATTACGCCTTTATAGCGTACTTTCTTGTATTTTCCGCAATAACATTCCCAGTCTTTGGAAGGACCGAAAATCCGTTCGCAGAATAAGCCGTCCCGTTCTGGTTTTTGAGAACGGTAGTTAATCGTTTCCGGCTTTTTGACTTCGCCATAGGACCATTCGCGGATTCGTTCCGGGGATGCCAGACCGACCTGAATGGCGGCAAATTTATTGACACTCATCGCTTACGCCTCCTTTACTCAACGTCTTCGTCATCAAATCCGATTACAGCCGCTTCTTCCGGCAGATCCTCCTCGTCGATGACCTGGGCCGGAATCTCTGCCGAGGTTTCGGATACGACGTTCTCCAGGGCTGCAACTTCGTTAATCTCGTCCGCTTCCATCTTCTTCATATCGACTTCCAGACCTTCTTCATCCAGCATCTTGACGTCGATCGCCAGCGCCTGCAGCTCATGCTTTAAGACGCGGAACGATTCAGGAATGCCCGGTTCCGGCAGATCCTTGCCCTTGATGATGGCTTCGTAGGTCTTGGTGCGTCCAACGATATCGTCAGACTTCACGGTCAGGATTTCCTGCAGCGTATGCGCGGCGCCGTAAGCTTCCAGCGCCCAGACTTCCATTTCACCGAAACGCTGGCCGCCGTTCTGCGCCTTACCGCCTAACGGCTGCTGCGTGACTAAGCTGTATGGGCCGGTTGCACGGGCGTGCAGTTTATCGTCGACCATGTGCGCCAGCTTGATCATGTACATGACGCCGACAGAGATCCGTTCATCGTACGGCTCGCCGGTCTTGCCATCGTGCAGCACAAGCTTGCCATCCGGCGAGGTCTGCGCTTCTTCCATGATCGCTTTCAATTCGTCATTGGAAATACCGTCGAAGACCGGTGTCGCAAACTTCACGCCTAACGTCTTCGCGGCCATGCCCAGATGGATTTCCAGAACCTGTCCGATATTCATACGAGATGGAACGCCGAATGGGTTCAGCATGATGTCGATTGGTGTGCCATCCGGCAGATACGGCATATCCTCGATCGGCAGGATCTTGGAGATAACGCCCTTGTTGCCATGACGGCCGGCCATTTTATCACCTTCAGAAATCTTACGTTTCTGAACGATATAGACTTTAACGACTTCATTGACTCCCGGCGGCAGATCGTGACCCTCGTTGCGCTTGAAAATGCGGATCGAATGGACGATGCCGGCGCCGCCATGCGGAACTTTCAGCGAATTGTCGCGGACTTCTCTGGACTTTTCGCCGAAGATCGCCAGTAACAGCTTTTCTTCCGGGGAGATTTCGCTCTGGCCCTTCGGGGTAACCTTACCGACCAGGATGTCGCCTTCCTTGACTTCCGCGCCGATCATGACGATGCCGCGGCCGTCGAGGTGACGGCAGGCATTTTCACTGACGTTTGGAATATCGCGGGTAATTTCTTCAGGTCCCAGCTTCGTTTCGCGGCATTCAATGTCATATTCCTCAATATGAATAGAAGTGTAGACATCGTCGCGGACCATCCGCTCGGACATGATGATCGCGTCTTCGTAGTTGTAACCGTGCCAGGTCATGAACGCGATCGTCACGTTCTGGCCTAACGCCAGCTCGCCTTTTTCCATCGAAGGACCATCGGCCAGAATATCGCCGCGTTCCACGCGTTCGCCATGCTTGACGATCGGCCGCTGGTTGATGCAGGTGCCGGCGTTGGAACGGCGGAATTTCTGCAGCTCGTAAACGCGCTGTTCGCCTTCATCTTCCGTAACGACGATCTTATTGGCATCGACATAGGTGACGACCCCGTTGCCGGTGCAGATGCACGCGCTGCCGGAGTCCCGCGCTATGCGGTGCTCCATGCCGGTTCCGACATATGGAGAATGCGGATTCAGCAGCGGTACGGCCTGACGCTGCATGTTCGCGCCCATCAGGGCACGGGAAGCATCGTCATTTTCCAGGAATGGAATACATGCGGTCGCAACCGAAACGATCTGTTTCGGCGAAACGTCCGCCAGTTCGACCTGATCGCGGTGAGCCATGATTGTTTCTCCCGCTTTTCGGGCAACGACCATGTCGTTGATCAGACGGCCTTCGTGCACTTCGTTCGCCTGCGCGATGATGTAGTCGTTTTCTTCATCGGCTGACAGATAGACATATTCCTCAGTAACCTCGCCGCCTTCTTTGACCAGACGGTACGGTGTTTCGATAAAGCCATATTCGTTGATCTTGGCATACGTTGTCAAGTTGGAGATCAGACCGATGTTCGGGCCTTCCGGCGTCTCGATCGGACAGATCCGGCCGTAATGGCTGTTGTGAACGTCACGGACTTCAAAGCCGGCGCGCTCACGCGTTAAGCCGCCCGGACCCAGCGCGGAAATACGGCGCTTGTTGGTCAGCTCGGCCAGCGGATTCTGCTGATCCATAAACTGCGACAGCTGCGAGGAGGAGAAGAACTCCTTGATCGCCGCCGTCAGCGGACGGATATTCGTTAACTGCTTCGGCGTCAGACCTGCGGCCTCGGCAATCGACATTCTTTCTTTAACGACCCGTTCCATCCGACTCAAACCGATCCGGAACTGATTCTGGATCAGTTCGCCGACCGTACGGATCCGGCGGTTGCCCAGCATATCAATATCGTCGACGCTGCCGACGCCGTCCATCATGTTCAGCTCATAGCTGTAGAAGGCATACATGTCGGAAATCGTGATCGTCTTTTTCTGGTTGATCGGGTCGATCGCCACGATCTTGATCGGATTGCTGCAATCCGCAGACGTCGAAACCTGAATCGTCTGCACGGCCGCGCCGACCAGCCAGGCTGTGATCGCCTGATTCTGATGTGCACGTTCGATGATGACCTGCTGCTCGGAAGCGCTCAGCTTCGAGTAATCCTCATCCGGGATGTAGCGGTCAACCACCAGCTCGCCGTTGTTGGTCATGTCTTCGTTATTCGCCGTCAACCGGCCGATCACGAAGAAACGGTGACCATAATTCAGGACCGCGGAGGCGTTTTCTGCCGTCAGTGCGACCGGCTTAGCCACCAATCCGGAATAGACGCGGACTTCTTTGACTTCCTTCGCCAGGGCTTCAATATCTTTTTCCGTCAGAACGGTGCCCTTTTCAAACAGGCGTTCGCCGCACTCGACGTCGTTGGCCAGAATACGGCCGATCAATCCCAGACTCCAGGACGTATCCATCATGGAAGTATCTGGATGTGAGAATTCATGCACGAATGGGAAAGCTATGACATGGCTGCCCTTGAGCATTTCCACACGCAGGACGTTTCTTTCCTTCTTCGTGACAAACGTGCCTTTTTCAAACAACACTTTGCCCTCGCCGCTCAGGACGTCTTCAGCCAGATAAGTGCCTTCCATCCGGTCCGTCAGCGACAGTTTCTTATTTAATTTATACCGGCCGGCCTTGGTCAGGTCATACCGGCGGTGATCGAAGAACTTGGCGTTCATCAAGTTGATCGAACCGTCGATCGTCGGTACTTCATCAGAGCGCTGGTTTTCATAGATCGCCAGCAGCGCTTCGTTGCTCGTCTTGATCTTATCAGCGGCCAGCGTATTGCGGATTTCTTCATAGTTGCCGAAGAACGAGGTATATAAAAGCATATACAGGTTCAGGAATTCGCGAGGTTCGCCCTCAACGATGTTCTCTTCGAACACTTCCAGTCCCAACGCTTTTAAGAACCGGCGGATTTCCGCCGTATCAAAGCCGTCTTCGCTCTTTTCCAGGTTCAAGGACATCCCGATCGCCTTGAACAGGATTGTGGATAAAATTTTACGTTTGCGGTCGACCGACATGTTGACAATCCGGCCTAACGCCGCCTTCTTGCCGTCGGTCATGAACTCCAGCCACGTGCCGCGGCTTGGGATCAGTTCACAGTTGTAGCTATCTTTGCCAGTTTTGTCTTCGGAAGCAATATCAAAATAAGCGCCTGGCGAACGTACAATCTGAGAAACGATAACACGTTCAGCGCCGTTGATAATGAAAGTTCCGGTTTCCGTCATCATCGGGAATTCGCCCAGGAAAACGTCTTCCCACTTTGTCAGTACTTCACCGGTTGTATTGTCGACCATTTCCAGCTCCATTTTCGCTTTCAATGGCGCGGCGAAGTTCGCCTCCCGGTATTTGCACTCGTTGACGGTATACTTTGGCGTGCCGAATTCGTAATCTACGAATTTCAGGCGAATATTTCCACCGTAGTTCTGAATCGGGTAAATATCTTCAAAAACTTCCCTGATGCCTTCTCTGATAAACCATTCAAAAGACTGAGTCTGCACTTCAACCAGATCAGGAAGATCGAGGTTGCCGCTGACCTTGGAATAATTCCGGCGTTCTGCCTTTTTACCCAGTTTTTCAATACGGTAGTTCTGCATTTTTTCCATGTACGCCATCCTTTCATAACAGTGTTAACAACGGCTAAAAGGGCCTAAAACCCCCTTAACTTTTATACATTTTTGCAATTTAATATAGTACCAAACTTAACACAAGTTGTCAATCTGTTTTTGTCGATTTTAAAATGTAATATCCCTTTTCCTTGTTGATCACTTCACAGTTGCCAAATATTTCCTCAATTTTAGCTTTAGCGCTGAGCGCGCCCTGCTGCTTGCGGATCACCACATACAGATGTCCCTGCGGACGCAAATGATCATACGCCTGCTCAAACATCGCATAGATTACTTTTTTGCCCGCCCGGATCGGCGGATTGGTTAGAATATCGCTCAACGTTTCAGTGACATTCCCAAAGATATCCGATACCCGAACTTCAGCCTCCACGCCGTTCTTCTGCGCATTAAGAACAGCCAGCTCAACCGCCCGGGGATTGACATCCACCATCAGCATTTCAGCGTCCGGAAACATTTTTTTCACGGTGATGCCGATCACGCCGTAGCCGCAGCCCAGATCCAGTATGTGATCTCCCAGCGGTTCTTCCTTGATCGTTTTCAACAGGACATACGATCCAAAATCCACTTCACTTTTACAGAACACGCCGTTATCCGTGATCAAAGGGATAATAAAGCCCGAAAACCGGAAAGAAATCTCCTTCCGGTTTTGTGGTAGTTGACGATTGTCAGTAAAGTAATGACTCATTCGATCGCCTCCCATGGGCTAATTGCATTCCGCCGTCATGACGGAATTGTTCTGTTGTCGGATTGTGCGAAACTTATTTAATTTCGACAGAAGCGCCGGCATCCATCAGTTTCTTCTTGATTTCTTCCGCTTCTTCCGGCTTGATGTTTTCCTTGATTGCGCTTGGGCACTTGTCAACTAAGCCCTTCGCTTCAACCAGGCCTAAGCCAGTGATTTCACGAACAACCTTGATGACGCCAACCTTCGAAGCGCCGACTTCCTTCAGGAATACGGAAACTTCAGTCGGTCCTGTAGGCGCTGCAGCTTCAGTCGGAGCCGCAACTGCAACCGGAGCCGCAGCCGTTACGCCGAATTCTTCTTCGATCGCTTTTACCAGTTCGTTCAGTTCCAGAATTGTCATCTCTTTCAGAGATTCGATGATTTCAGCATTTGTTAACTTTGCCATGTTCTTATTCCTCCTTGGTCAGTTTTGTTATTCAGCAGCTGCTTCTTCAGCAGGAGCAGCTTCTCCGTCTTTGTCAGCGACTGCTTTCACAGCGCAAGCGAAGCTGCGGACAGGCGCCTGCAGGCAGCTCAGCAGCATCGACAGCATGCCTTCACGGTTCGGCAGGCTGGAAAGTTCTTTAATCGTATCGACGCCGACGACTTTACCTTCGACGATCGCACCTTTCAGAACCAGTTTGTCGTGCTTCTTGGCGAACTTCGCCAGCACGCGGCTTGGCGCAACAGCATCATCAGAGAATGCGATTGCGTTTGGTCCGGTCAGCTGTTCTGTCAGTTCGTTGAATCCGGCAGCCTCAGCGGCACGCTGGGACATGGAATTCTTGTAAACCTTGAATTCAATGCCTTCAGCCCGCAGGCTTCTTCTCAACTCAGTGACTTCGGCAACTGTCAGACCACGGTATTCAACAACGACTGTTGACTGGCTGGCGGTCATTTTTTCCTGAATTTCGGAAACGACTGCCTTTTTAGATTCTAATACCGCATCTTTCATTCCGTACACCTCCATTTTATACTGTCACAATATACCTGAATATAAAAACCCGCACTCAAGACAGCACGGGTTTTGAAAGTTCAAAGTTGATCTTCCTACCTCGGCAACCTGATTAAGCCGTTAGGCCGTTGCTGTCTATGGTATATTGATAACAAACTAATTTTAACAGGGTTTGCGTAATTGTCAAGCAATTACTCAGCAGCGACACGAATCGCCGGTCCCATCGTCGTGGAAACCGTGATGCTCTTCATGTAGTTACCCTTGACTGCCGCCGGACGTGCCTTCGCGATCACGTTGTACAGCGCTTTCGCATTTTCCGCCAGCTGTTCGTCAGTGAAGGAGCACTTGCCGATCATAACATTGATGTTGCCTTCTTTGTCAACACGGTAAGTAACCTTACCTTTCTTAATTTCGTTGACGGCATTGGCGATGTTCATCGTGACGGTGCCCGTCTTCGGGTTCGGCATCAAGCCCTTAGGACCCAGGATCTTACCCAGCTTGCCGAGTTCGCCCATCATATCCGGAGTTGCGACGATCACGTCAAATCCGAACCAACCCTTTTTGATATCTTCCAGGATTTCCTTGCCGCCGACAAAATCTGCGCCGGCATCCTTGGCTTCCTGTTCCTTCGCGCCCTGAGTCACGACTAAGACCTTCTGGGAACGGCCTGTGCCGTTTGGCAGAACCATCGCGCCGCGGATCTGCTGATCAGCGTGACGTGGGTCAACGTTCAGGTTGAAGGAGATTTCGACGGATGCGTCGAACTTTGTTGTGTTGATTTTCTTCGCCAGAGCTACCGCTTCCGTCAGGCTGTACAGCTTCGCTGCGTCGACCTGCTTCAGGGCCTCTGTGTATTTCTTACCTCTTTTTGCCATCGTGATGTCCCTCTCTTATTCCATGCCTTCGACAGTAACGCCCATGTTGCGCGCTGTCCCGGCGATAATCCGCATTGCTGCTTCTACATCATTGGCGTTCAGATCCGGCATCTTGTACTCAGCGATTTCTCTGCACTTTTCCAGAGAGATCTTTCCGACGATGTTGGCTTTGGCACTGCCCGATCCGGACTTGATACCGGCAGCCTTCTTGATCAGAACTGAGGCTGGTGTCGTTTTCAGAACGAAATCAAAGCTCTTGTCTTCATACGCAGTGATGATGACAGGGACGATATCGCCTGCACGATCCTTGGTCGCATCGTTAAATGCGTTGCAGAACTGCGGCATGTTGATGCCTGCAGAGGCCAGCGCCGGTCCCGGACGGGCTCCGCCGGCCTGGAACTGGAGCTTACAAATCTTTGCAACTTTCTTGCTCACAAGACATTCCTCCTTAAAATTGATTGTCTGTGCTGTGGTTAGTGGACAGGTGCAACACCGTCCTCCCACGCATAATAAAACTTGCTGCCTTCGACAGCATTACTATTCTAAGCGGTTTTAACCCTTTAGTCAAGGGATATTTTCGATTTTGACCGGATTTATCAACGCGTCACACGAATGACAGGATCGCCGGTCTTAACCACTCCGGGCTTGGCAATTTCCAGCTGATACCCGCTGCCGTTGGTTACGACCAGCATCGTCGTCAGATCAATATGATTTTTTTCCATAACCCCCCGATCAATTCGGATCAGCGGCTCTCCCGCTCGAACTTTTGCGCCAGGCTGAACGTAAACCTCCAAGCCTCGGCCCTGAAGCTCCACCGTGTCCATGCCGACATGCAGCAGCACCTCAACGCCATTGGCGCCTTTTAATCCGACCGCATGACGCGTTGCCGCTACAAGCAGCACTGTGCCGGTCAGCGGCGACAGAATCTTTTCGCCTTCAAAACGAAATGCAATTCCCTCACCCATCATCTTCTGCGCAAATACCGGATCCGGCACTTCTTCCAAGGGCAAACTGACACCGTCAACCGGCGACAGGATGTCGCAATACACAGGTTTCTTAAATAAATTAAACATGGCAGCCTCCTTGCGCAAGCTCATCCAAAATTCTGCTTAATTTGATAAGCGAGAAAGATTCGGATGATTTGCGATGTTTCATTGTTCTCATTTTAAAGAATACCGTCCTAATTCGCAACGGTTAATCCTGTGGTTTAAGGATTCCTTCATTTTTCTCTGTTCTTTCTGCTGATTTTCTCTTGACTCAGAAACCTTTCCTGATCTCAAATTCTTAAGCGATGCCTTTTAGATAATCAGCCGCTTTGTATTGGCAGTGTTGCCGATGTCTTCGGCCTAAATTACAAAAAGCCGGAATCTATGCCTTTCTTGGGACGTATTCCGGCCTGACATACATAAGCAACGCTCAGCTTAAGCAACAAAAGTAATCCAGCTGCCTCGTCTATTCCGCCGATCAATTTCATCAACAATTTTCATAAATAGAAATCAGAAAAGGAGACTCAATTCTAGTTTCTTATTCTCGTTGCAATCTGATCTGCAGTCCATTCAGGATATTCTTCATGACAGGAAAATATCTGACGGATTACAGTTTCATCTTCATCTAAAATCTCCGCAATTTCTGAAATGGGCTTGCCTTTTTTCATATTTTTCAGCACCTGTTTAATGACTTTGCATAATTCGCCTCGTTCCATGCCTCGTTCTAAACCTTGTTCCAAACCTTCCTGCTTACCCATCCGTTTGCCCTGTTCCAGCCATTCCCGCTGACGATCCGCTCTTTCCAGTTCCGCCATGATCGCCTTTGTTTCTCTGAAATAAGCTTCAAAGTCCATCGTCATTTCACTCATCTTCCTGACCACCTTTCTGAGATTCTCATCTTGTTTACAAATCTGCT